>ERZ780157.312-NODE-312-length-68342-cov-38.862961_pt1 | contig 68342 bp, 60 predicted proteins | sample MGYA00511169_ERZ780157 | MGnify/ENA primary metagenome ERZ780157 (study PRJEB29588, sample SAMEA1965149) | human gut metagenome | biome: human gut; feature: human-associated habitat; material: faeces | place: Denmark | collected 2008/2010 ...
TCAACACCCCGCTGTATCTCAAAGGAAGCACCGATATCAGAAATATGAATATGAAAATATCTTCAAATTATGAAAGAGCTGTTCTGTCCAGTTCGACTTCCTTTTCATCAAAAATGTCAGGGATAGTGAATATTTGCACACCGGGATCAAAAGGAATTTTTAATTCCAAAATAGAAATAACCGATGCGAAATTAAATATTAAAGCCCAGGGAAATTTTAATGAAGGTTTCCTGACCTCCGTAATAACCTTAAACGGAAATACCGTTGCTAACTTGGATATGCGTGGAGCAACAGGCCAGGGGCAGGGAATTAGCGGAGACAGTACGCTAAAGATGAATGACAGTAGTAGAATCAACATTATTTCAGATTCTTATAACGTTGAAGCGACGACATCTGCCAAAATGTATTTTAATTCTCCCAATGTGCTTTTTGCAGCGGATATAAAAAGTGCAGCTACTTTTTATTGGGAACCGTATTTCAATTATACCAAAGGTGCCAAAGTTATGACAAAGAATGGCTTGTATGAGGCGCAGTCAACCGGTTCATATCAGTTTACCGGACACTATGGAATAAATGAGCCCCAAGGAAACTGGAGCAAAATCGGTTCGCCTGATTTTTCTTCCACTTCGGAATTTGGCCGGCAAATGAAGATTTTTGAAACAAATTTCTTCAAATAAAAAAAGAATATTAACCAAAGTTACCGCGCTTTGTCGCGGTAACTTTTTGATACATGCCAAGTCCGTAAATGTTTTTGGTCCAGGTATAGTCGGTAACGTCAACATTTTGAGCGTAAGTATCAATGCTTCTTTCCCAGATTTTTTCCGCAAACGGCTGATACAAACGGTTAAACATTCTCATAAAATAACGCAGCGGATGCCATTTAACCGGATTATGGTAGTCGACGAAAACGGCTTTCCCTCCGGGTTTTAATGCTTTCAGGGCATTGCTGACGGTTTGCACTTTAGACAGGGGAGGAAGCTCATGCAGCAGATTATAACAAATAACGCAATCATATTTTTTATCCGTTTGAAATTCGGTAACGTCGGCAAGTTTATATTTGATATTGGTGAACAAGTAATCATACTTTTTTTCGCAGCGTTTTAACTGCTTTTTATTATTGTCAATAAGTGTCAGTTCGCCGCTGTCGCCGATTTCATAAGCCGCTTCTTCAATTTGTAAACCGAATGTTCCGCCAAACTGCAAAACCTGCTGTCCGGGTTTTAACTCTTTGGCAACGCTGTCGACCAGCTTTTTATGAAAACCAAGCGTAATGCAGTTTACCCATAACTGATTGTCAAAAAAGCCATAAATGTCTTTTTTGTTATAAAGCCAGTCATATATGCCTTTGACATTAACCGGAAGTTTTACATATTCTCGGGATTTTATTGCCTGTGCCATTGTTCAGTCCTGTCGTGTTAGGGCTGAAAATAAGTTTTGACTTCCTCAATGCTTTCCAGCCACAAATTTTTGCTGTTGTTGATATCGGACAAAAGTTCATCGTTAAAAACGCCGTCAACGATGCAATCCTCTATTTTTGTACACAATTTAGAAAATTTGTCAAGTCCGAAAATAAGCGACGATGATTTTAGGCTGTGAAAGATGATTCGTAAATCAGGCCAGTTTTTGTTTTGAACAAGAGCGTTTATTTTTTGAAATTTGCTTTCGGCGTCAGTCAAATATTCCTGCCATAAATGCAAAAACTTTTCAGCTCCGAGAACATCTTTGTAGGAATCCGGCGTTTCTTTATTAAACATTAAGGTCATTTTGTGTTATTATTCCCTGTTTGGTTGCTTCAATAACGGCCCCCGTACGGTTATAAACATTTAATATTTTCAAAATTGCGGTAATGTGCAGCTTAACCGTTCCCTCCGACAGGCCGAGTTCATAAGCGATTTGCTTGTTGGCTTCGCCTTTAGCAATCAGCTTCAAAACGTCAATCTGCCGCGGCGTCAGGTTCTTCTTGTTCTCGGATTTCAGTTGGTCTACCGCGTCGCAGGAAGGCATGTCGCTCAAAAGCTCTTCGGGGATATAGACGCCGCCGGACAAGACCAGATGTATCGCGTCAATAAGTGTGGCGTTGGAAGAAGTCTTGCTGATATAACCGGAAACGCCGGTTTCTATTGTCTGCTGGACGATTTCGCGGTCAAATACTGCGGATAAGACAATAATCGGCGTTTCGGGAGCATATTCATGAATTTTCTTTATGGAGTCCAGCCATTTTCCGCCGGGCATGGCTAAATCAGTCAGAATCAGGTCAAAAGCCCGGTTATGTTTGAGAATCTCAAAAATTTCAACATAATTGTGCGCCGTAACAAACTGCATATCGGCGTCAAAATTATCAAGGACAAATTCCAGTCCTTTCAAATAAAGCTCATGATCGTCCGCAATCAGAATTCTCATAATTTTTACCGCTCCTTGTGCCAATCTCCGGCAATAGCCTGCCAACACGCCAAAGCGGCGGCAACGGCTGTTTCCGCTCTGAGTATTCTCTCTCCCATAGAAACGCCGCGGCTGAAAGCGGCTTGGCGCAGCGCCGTCAGCTCGGCTTCGCTGAAGCCGCCTTCCGGCCCGGTTAATAAAGCCGTTTTGCCGCTGTTTTGCCGGGCTGCTTCCGAGAATGCCTTAAATATAGTATCGCCGGCGCCGGTTTCATCCATATAAAACAGTTTTCTCTCTCCGTCCCAGTCAGATAACAGCTTGTCAAAGGAAACAGCCTCAAATATTTCGAGAATATCAATCCGCCTTGATTGTTCTGCGGCTTCTATGGCCTGTGCCTTAAAACGATCTGTGCGAACCTTATCGGCAATGGTTCTTGAGGTTATGACCGGGACAAGGGCTGTTGCGCCGAGTTCCGTCGCTTTTTGGATGATATAATCCGTCTGGTCTTTTTTGACTGGCGCAAACACCATCCAGACATCCGGCGGTCGGAAAAAGCCTCGGGTCTTATCCTGAATATTTAATGTGACGCTTTTCTTGGCAGCATCCTTGACAGAACATAAATATTCGCCGCTGCGATTGTCGAAAGCGAGGAGTTCGTCCCCGGCGGACAGTTTCATCACATGCAAAAGATAATGGCTTTGAGAGTCGCTTAATTTAATCTCAAAGCCGTTATCCAGCGCGGTGTCAATGTATAATCTGATTCTGTTTTTTCTGGCCACTGTTATAAAACCTTAATCTGTAGTACTTTGGAGGCGACGGCCAGGCCGTTTTCCATCTTGTCAAAATTTACTCTGCTGTTTCCGAAAGCTTTTGCTCTGTAAAGCATGATAACAATATTGCCTCTCTTTTCGCTCTTGATAAATTCCAAAGAACGGCCTCTGTTTTCAAAATTCCATTTGGCAGAGGCTTCTTCGTCCAGTCTGACTGCCAGAAACTGTCCTTCGCTCAGAACCAGGGTCGTTGTATATTTAATCAGGTCGACAACCTGAATTTCCGGCTGTTGGACTTGCTCTTCTTCGGCAACCGGAGCCGGAACGGCTTCCTGATCATAATTAAAACGGTATTTGCTGCTGTTTTTGTCGTTGTAAATAACGGAGGGTTGCTGCGGAGCGGAATTACGAGAAGTACCAAAGCCCGGTTCATAGATCTGTTTTCCCAAGACCTGATCGGCGCTTTCAATAATCAGTCCGGCATTAGCAGCATTGGCAAAAGCCAGAATGCTGAAAATAACGGTGATTAATATTTTTACAGAGTACCTCATCATACCCTCGCTTATAAACAACATAATATAAAAAGTAAATATATTTAAAAGCGTTGAACTTTTTTATTTTATATTTGTATAATAACACAATTATGATATTAGATAAAGCAGATTTATGTTAAGTTTTTGTAACAAAAAGGGAAAATAAGATGATTATTACCATTGACGGTCCGGCTGCTGCCGGAAAAGGCACTCTGGCAGCGGTTTTGGCGAAAAAATACCGTCTGGCTTATTTTGATACCGGGATGGTTTATCGGGCTGTCGGAATTGAAATGATGGAAAATAATCAGGATGTGGCGGATAAGGAAGCCGCTGCAGCGGTAGCCCGCCGGCTGACTTTCCCAAAAATGATGAAGCTTTCTGAAAATCCCGAATTTCGCGGTCCGAAAGGCGGCCAGAACGCCTCAATTGTGTCTGCCTATCCGGAGGTGCGCAGCGCTTTGTTGCAAATGCAGCGCGAATTTTCCGAACATCCTGTTTTTGCCGACGGCAGCCGTGCCGACGGCGCTGTTTATGACGGACGGGACACCGGAACTGTTGTTTGCCCGCATGCCGATATCAAACTTTTTGTGACGGCATCGCCGGAAGTCCGTGCTGAGCGCCGTTTTAAGGAATTTCAGGCCAAAGGTCTGCAGACCAGTTATGATGAAGTTTTAAAAGATATAAAAGCGCGTGACGAACGGGACTCCAAGCGTGCCGCCGCCCCGCTGAAACCTGCGGCAGACGCGGTTATTCTTGATACGTCGGCCTTGTCCATTGATGATGTAATCGAAAAAGTCTGCCGGATCATCGATTCTAAATAAGAATTTTCTTGAAAAATAATATTTTCCATGTATAAAAAGAACACCCGTAAGTCCTTATGGTGCGATAAGGTATGGGAAAAATAAACCTCGCACAAGTCCGCCTGGTAAAAGGGTCTGGCAATTTTTTTGAAACTATAGTTTATATGATGAATACAGAATTTAAAATGCCTGAAATGACTGAAGATTTCGAAGCTCTTCTGAACGAACAGTTCGGCAGCAACGGTATTACCGGTTCAGTCGTTAAAGGAACAATTATCCGCGTAACACCCGATTTTGCTACGGTTGATGTCGGTTTGAAGTCTGAAGGCCGCATTCCTCTGCGCGAATTTGGCCAGAACGCCGAATTGAAAGCCGGCGACATTGTGGAAGTTTATGTTGACCGTTATGAAGATAAAGACGGTAACATCGTTCTTTCACGTGAAAAAGCCCGCCGTGAAGAAGTATGGCAGGATCTGGAAAAATCCATGAATGCCAACGAAAGAGTTAACGGCGTTATCTTTGGTCGCGTAAAAGGCGGCTTCACCGTTGATTTGAACGGCGCTATCGCATTTCTGCCGGGTTCTCAGATTGATATCCGTCCGATTCGCGATATTTCTCCGTTAATGGGTATCTCTCAGCCGTTCCAGATTTTGAAAATGGACAAGGTCAGAGGCAATATCGTTGTTTCCCGTCGTGTTGTTCTTGAAGAAACTCGCGCCGAAGCTCGTGCTGAACTCATCAGCGACCTCAAAGAAGGTTCCGTTCTTGAGGGTGTCGTCAAAAACATCACCGATTACGGTGCGTTTATTGACTTGGGCGGCGTTGACGGTCTGTTGCACGTTACCGACATTTCCTGGAAGAGAATCAATCATCCGGCGGAAGTTCTGTCTGTTGGTCAGACAGTTAAAGTCAAAGTTATTAAGTTTAACGAAGACAACCAGCGTATTTCTCTCGGCATGAAGCAGCTTGAAGAAGATCCGTGGCAGAATGTTGCAAACAAATACAAAGTAGATGATGTTTACACCGGTAAGGTTACCAACATCACCGATTACGGCGCATTTGTTGAACTTGAAGACGGTATCGAAGGTCTGGTTCACGTTTCCGAAATGAGCTGGACACGCAAAAATGTTCATCCGGGTAAAATCGTTTCTACTTCTCAGGAAGTTGAAGTTAAAGTTCTCGAAGTTGATCCGGAAAAGAGAAGAATCAGCCTCGGCATCAAACAGTGCACTCCGAACCCTTGGGCTGCATATGTTGAAGAACATCCGGTCGGATCTGTTATCGAAGGCAAAATCAAGAACATTACCGAATTTGGTCTGTTTGTTGGTTTGTCCGATGAAATTGACGGTATGATTCATCTGTCCGATATTTCTTGGGACAAAGCTGGTGAAGAAGCTGTTAAAGATTACGCCAAAGGCCAGGAAATTCAGGCTAAAATCATTGATGTTGATGTCGAGAAAGAACGCATTTCTCTGGGCATCAAACAGTTGACCGAAGATGCTGTTTCCGGCGCTTTGGACGGCTTGAAGAAAGGTGACACCGTTAAGGCTACTGTTGTCAGCGCTGACGACAAAGGCGTAAACGTTGAAGTTAACGGTATTGCCGCTTCCATCAAAAAAGCTGACTTGTCCAAGGACAAGGCTTCTCAGAACCCTGAAAACTTCAAGGCTGGTGATGTTGTTGAAGCCAAAATCACAACCCTTGACAAGAAGTCAGGAAAGCTGGGGCTTTCTGTCAAAGCTCTTGAAATTGAAGAAGAAAAGAAAGCTTTGGAAGAATATTCCAACACATCTTCCGGTTCTACGCTGGGTGATGCTTTGGGCGAAGCTTTGAAGAAAAACGCTTAATTTCTAAACGTTTTTTATCAAGATGTCGGCCGCCGGATTTTTCCGGCGGCTTTTTTCATAGTTGTATATGGAAAATTTACAATTGATAATTATATTAGGCAATCATAACAAAGGAATTGCCATGAAAAAACAAGTTATTTGCCTTGCCGCTTTCGCCGCCGCTCTGTTTTCAACCTCTCCGGCCTCGGCAACTTTGGAATACAAACACGAAAATTGGACATTTGGCATTGCGCCGATGTTTACCGTCATGTATTCTTATAACAGTTTTGACAAGAAATTTGATAATCTTGATGATAAAAACGAAACCTACACCGGGGCAGATATCTTTTCATCTGCGGAATATAAATTTAATGATGATTATCAGCTTGGCATATATCTTGATTTTAACACGGACGGAAACCAATATCTCAAGGATTATCGCGGCTATGAGTGGGATGAACAGCTGTATGGCATTTTAACCACGCCTTATGGTAGCTTTCAGTATGGGCAGACCTATAACGTCGGTTATTTATTTTACACCGGTGCGCCGTCAGTCGGTCCGTTGGGCGTCAATGACAGCGGCATAACCAATTATTTGACCAATCCGGACTGGAGCCGCAGCGGCCGTATTGCGGCTTATCGGACTTTAAATTCAACGGCGATGAATACGGAAAATGTCGCTGCCAAAATTAACTATATTTCTCCGGCATGGAAAGGGACGCAGTTCGGTTTTTCTTATGTGCCGGATACCTACAGCAATGAAGGTTTAATCAGCAAATATACTGATTATAGCAATAATGACGCTTATATTTTTGCTTTGAGCAATCAGACGAAGCTTGGCGACTTTAACGTCAGTTCCTATTTGGGATATGGCATTTATATGAAAAATGACCTTGAATATGCTGCGGGCTTAACGGTTGCTTATAAAAACTGGACTTTGGGCGGATCGTTCCACCGTACTTATGTTGATGGCGACGATACCCCGGTCAACCATTATATTAATAGTTATTATACGCCGGAATTGTTTGATAACTATCGCGAAGGAAAGGCATGGAACATTGGTTTGGGATATCAATATGAAGACTATCACGTTGCTTTGACTTACTTTGAATCCAAAGCCGACAACTCAGCTAATAAAACAGAACTGGTGCAGTTTTCCAACCAGTATCAGTTAAACAAATATTTGAAGTTATACGGCGTGATTGCGCATGCCAATTTTATCGGTTCCTCCGGAGATTCTATCAATAAAGGATATGCCTACATCACCGGCTTCAGAATCCAGCTCTGATTGAAATTCCCAAATTCATAATTATATCTGCATTAAGAGATAATTATATTTTTAGGAGAAATGTTATGTACATATTGAGAGCGGCTGAAGAGAGGGGAAGAACATATATTGATTGGTTAGACAGTCGGCATACTTTTTCCTTTGGACAGTATTTTGACCCAAACTTCATGGGATTTAGCGATTTAAGAGTAATTAATGATGATGTTGTTGAGCCAGGAAAAGGTTTTGGCACGCATCCGCACAAAGATATGGAAATTGTCAGCGTCGTTGTCGGTGGTGCACTGGAGCATAAGGACAGCATGGGTTCGGGAGAAGTTTTACGCGTTGGAGAGGTTCAGCGCATGAGCGCCGGAACGGGTGTATATCACAGCGAATTTAACCATTCTTCAACCGAACCGGTTCACTTTTTGCAAATTTGGATTTTGCCGGAAAAAAACAATCTGAATCCGGAATATGAGCAAAAGTTTTTTCCAGAGGATTATACCGCAAATCGTTTGGGCTTGATTATTTCCCGGGAGGGACGGGAAAAATCTCTGCGAATAAATCAGGACGTCGAAATATATCAATGTAAGCTTGAGAAAGGGCATAAAATTGAATATCCAGTTGATAAGAGCCGAAAATACTGGCTGCAGATGATTGCCGGAAAAATAAATGTGAACGGACACCCTCTGTCTGCCGGAGACGGATTGGCGGTGAGCGGTGAAGAAAATATCTTGGAATTTGAGGCGGCAGAAGAAAAGTCAAATTTCCTGTTTTTCAACCTTCGTCCGTAAAAAACACCGCCTTTAGAAGGCGGAGCTTTTTTTAGTGTTGCGGAATAATTTCAATCCAATAACCGTCCGGATCTTCAATAAAATAAATTCCCATTGTTTCATTTACAAAACAAACAATACCTTGTTCTTGGTGTTTTTTATATGCGGCGTCAAAATCTTTAACGGACAGCGCCAGATGAAATTCACATTCTCCGAGGTCATATTTTTGCGGATGATCTCTCAGCCAGGTTAATTCGAGTTCAAAAGGTGTATTTTCGGTATCATGCAGGTAAACGATAATATAGCTGCCGTCTTCTGCTTCCATGCGCCGGACTTCGGTCAGACCGATTGCTTTCTGGTAAAATTCAAGGCTTTTTTCCAAATTGGTGACGTTAAAATTAAAATGTTCAAACTTAAAATTCATACCGCGTCCTTTCTTGTTGTTTTTTTGTTTTATTTAATCATAAATGGTTATAAAATCAATTTAAGTTTCATGAAATATTAAGGTGAAGCCATTATAATAATCATAAACCATTGTGTGGGAGGAAAAATGAAATATATCGCCAGTTTTATAATATTTTTGCTGTGTGCCGGCTGTGTTTCAATCAAACATTACTCAACATATCAGTTTGATAATGGGGATGATTGTGTCAAGGAAGGAATGTTTCGCATTGTTAATGACGAAACTGGAAAAATCGGTTATGCCAATACCAAAGGGATAATATTGATAGAGCCGCAATACGCGTTTGGCTACCCTTTTGAAAACGGCAGAGCCAAAGTGACTTATAAAGGTGAAAGCCGTGTTGTCAGCGATTCGCACGGAGAATATCACTATTGGGACAGCGATGAATGGTTCTATATTGATAAAGCGGGAAATAAAGTCGCAGAATAAACTAACGAGTTGCCTCGCCGGAGGCAAGGCTTACGAGTAAGAACGAACCTTGGTTCGAGGCCTCTCATATAATTATTTAAAATAAAAATGGCGCCAGCGAGAGGACTCGAACCTCTTGCCCACAGTTTAGGAAACTGTTGCTCTATCCTGATGAGCTACGCCGGCGTCTGCAAAACTTATACCTTCAAAATAGGAGATTTTCAAGACTTAAATGTCTGTAAGCATAAAAAAACAGTCTTGCTTTTAAGCAAGACTGTTTCCTGTTAATACAAAACAAACATCAAACCGCAGGTTGCAGCAACAATGGCAACAACATATAAAAAATAAATTATTAATATACGGTCGCGCTTGTTTTCGCTTTCTTCCGACTGCCTGTAAAACAAAATCGGAATCTTAGTGTCTGCACCATACTGTTTGATAGCTGTTGTTTGAGCTGCTTCTTTTTCTTCTTCTGTTTCCGGTTTATCAATGACAACGCCGTTGTCGTAATTTTTTTGAAGTTTCCGGTCAACAATGCAGGTTCCTTTATAAAGAAAAATTCCTGCGACAATAAATAAAATTATGAGTGCCATAAAGATAAAAATTTAGAGGGTTTTCTTATTGCTTCTTTCGCGCGGCTGTTTTCAATGAGCTTTTTTTGCTTTTGAATATCCATGTCAGGATTATAGTAATCAAAATACCTTTCCCGGTTAATGATTGCTAATTCGGCAGGAGTAAAATCTTCAGCCCATTTGAAGTAAATTTCCGGTTCAAACATTAAGTCGCCGGAGGTTACGCAACCGTGTTTTTCGCTGAACTTAGAGTAATCATTGCATTTTGATGTAATGACTTTTTTCCCGAGAGTAACCGCCATCGGTTCTCCGTTTCTCATATATTCGCGCCGTAAAGCCTTGATATCGTCCGTACACTGGCAGGCAACGTCAAAAGGCAGTCCGGTATATCCGGCCATCAGCTTACATTCGGCCGGTGATTGAGAACCATAATAGGCCATGATGCTTTTTTGCGCCATGAATGCGTCAATGTGTTCGTAGCTGTTGGCACGAATGGCATCGGCATACATCTTAAATATTTTATGCAGATTTCCAAGAGTGGAAAAATGCCCGTTTTGAATAAGAAACTCCTTGTTTCCGTACAGCCAGTAAGCATTGTACGGAACCATAGCCAGCTCAAAAGTTTCCAGATTTTCATCCATACGGAAACGTCCGTTTTGACGAAGATATGGATATTTCTGATCAAGTTCTTTCAAATGCGAATCTTTTTTAAACATTTTTAGCATTTGTTCCATGGTTGCCCAGTCTTCGTCACGGTTATATGAGCTTTTCTTTGCCCAATAACGAATAGAAGGTGCCAGAACCACAGGGCGTTCTGCAGCTTTAATTTCACGAACACCATTTGACCAGTAGTCTATAACCGTATCTGTTATTACGACTTTGACCTGATCTGACTTTGCTTCCATGATTTCAAGCCATTGGATAATGCCATAATTTTCCGGATCAAAAACGAAATTTTCACCGTCTTTGTGTCCATAAAGATATTCACGGAAAACAAGATGCGGAGAAGATTGCGGTGTTCTGCCGGGTTTTTGCAAATAACTCATAACTTCATTATTGAAGAATTGCGGGAGAGAACTGCCGGTGGCAGCAACTTCCCTGGAAAGCATTTCCTGATTCATAATTATGTATAATTTATAGATTAATAAAATAATATTTTCACTGATTTTCAACATAACATATAATAAAATTTTGTCAATAAATAATGTTTTTATATTGACAAAATTTTATTATTGTGTCATATGTAACCACAGCTAATGTATTATTGTTTAATTTAATTTTTTAATTTATTATTTATGGAAACAAAATTTTTTCCCATGGAGTACGGTGTTACCGTAACAGTTATCGCAGTTGTTGCTTTTGTAGCAATCGGTGTTTTGAGCTATTTGTTCTGGAAAAAGATGAAACAAGCAGCTCTTGAAAAAGCCGCGATGAATCAGGAATTGGCCATCGCTAAAAATGACATCAAAAACAATGAAGATGCCATCCGCCAAACCAAAGATGAATTAAATTCTTCTCAAGAGAATTTTAGAGCTTCCATGAAGGCTAATCTGACTGTTCGACACGATGTCTTCCTTCACCAAATGGTGATTCAGTTGGAACAGATGACTAAAGAAAACGAAAATGGCAAAAAACATGGTTTTCTTGACGAAAATGAAGTTGTCATAAAAAATTCCAAGTTGGATACCATTCGTGAATTAATCAAAAGTGCAACCTCTAAAATCTGAATGCCATGAAAACAAAGTTAACAACGCCGGTTATTTACCTGATTATTGCCGTCTTGATTTTTGTATTTTTAACCAGTTGGGCAAAGTGGATTATTTTAGGACTGCTGATTATTGCCGCAGTCGTGTACTTTGGTGAAGACAAATGCCTGGAAGTTGTTCGCGGAATTTTCAAACGCGGCAAACAAGCCGTTGAAGATATTCCCAGTAAAAATGTGGATGAAGAGCTGACGGTGCGTGATGTTGTCTGTAATTCGATTGAAGGCGGAAAATTCCAGCTGGAAGTCGTAACTGAAAAAGGGTTAATGAAACTTCGCCCGCAGCCGTTTAATGTAATCCCTGAAGTTTTGCAAAAAGGCAAAAAAATCAGACACAGGGTAATTTATACCATGGATAAGCTGATTAAGGTGCAGAAAGAAGAAACGATTAGTGCGGTCGGTAACGACGGTGAAGAGCGCATCTTCTATGTGGAAAATTAAGCAAGAAAAAACCGTGATTGTTAAAATCACGGTTTTTTTGTTGAATTATTTTTCTTGAGCCAGTTTATCAAGAAAACGAGTTTGAATTTCCGCAATCTTCTTGACGGAATCTACCTCGACAAATTCATCTTTGGCATGCATACCGTCACCGGTACCGGAGTGCATGATGACAACGGAACCGCGTACGGCAAACGCTCGGGAATCCGTTGCGCCGCCGATATGCTCAAATTCGGTTTTCTGTCCGAGAATATCTTCGGCAAATTTTTTATAGTCAAGGATATAAGGATTGTTCTCATCCATAACGACCGGCGTGCTTTCCGAAACGATTTTATAGCTGACACCGTTCTCCATGCAGCTGTCCAGATTCTTTTTTAATTCATCAACAGAAGATGTTTCAGTAAGACGAAAGTCTAACAGAGCTTCGGCATAGTTGGAAATGACGTTTGAAACCTGTCCGCCGCTGAATTTGGCAAAATGAACCGTGTCAAACCAGGTGTCCTGCGGCATTGGCTGCTCTTTGGAATAGTAAGGGTAAATCTGGCGGATTCTCTGCCAGGTTTGCATCAGTTTTTCATTGGCGTCAATGCCGTCCCACGGGGTTGAACCGTGAGCTTCTTTACCTTCGGCGATGATTTTTACAAAAACCGGATTCTTGCATTTGCTGACGATTTTTAAAATATCGCCGCCGACGTCATTGTCCAAAACAATTTTGGCAGACAGGGACGGGTGTGCGTTCATAAAAGCATGTGTGCTGGCACTGCCTTTTTCTTCATCTGTCGAAAGAATAACACCAAAGTCAAGTGGCAATTTATTTTCCAGAACATGAAACATGGAATTTAGGGCAACTGCCGCAAAAGATTTCATGTCCAACGTGCCGCGCCCAAACATTTTGCCGTCTTTGACGTAAGGCTGAAACATATGGTCTTCCGCGGGGACAACATCAATATGTCCAAGGCACAAAACATCATAGTTTTCAACGTCCCGGTTACGGATGAAAATAACTGGAGAAACGCCTTCCTGCCGGAAAATTGTGACTTTTGCTTCCGTTCCGGCAAACAGGTTTTTTATATATTCCAGAGCCTTGTCTATTTCTGCCGCATTTCCGGTTTCAGTGCGAAAACGGATAAGGTCTTCCGTGACTTTTAATAAATCCATATTTTTTTCCTTTGTTTTTACGCTTTATTCATCAAATATGTTTATACTGTTTACAAATATAATCAGAAATCATTAACAATACAATAAAAGGCAAGAAATGAGAGCTTTAATTTTAGCAGCAATGAGTTGTTTTTTTTGGCTGCAAAATGCGAATGCCCAGACAACAATCGATGATACGGAGAGTGGACTGGCGATTCCCCGTATGGTGTCCCTGCGTTCCAATCTGATTAATGCCCGTTCCGGTCCCGGAGCCCGTTATCCCATTGAATGGGTTTATCGCCAGAAAACGGCACCGGTTGAAATTACTGCGGAATTTGAGTTGTGGCGTAAAATAAAAGATTGGGAAGGCTCAGAATCCTGGGTTCATAAATCTATGCTTTCCGGAACCCGTACAATAAAAATGACAGCGAAAGGCGAAAGTAATGTTTATGCCCGCCCGGATTATAATTCCCGGGTTATCGCCAAAGTAGAGGATCAGGTGGCTGGGCAGGTTTTGAAATGTCCGTCCGGCAATTCTTTCTGCCTGATTAAGTTTGATACGATAGAAGGATGGGTGCCGCGCCGCCATTTCTTTGGCGTCTATAATAACGAAACGATTGATTAAAAAAAGATGTCCTTTAATCAGGACATCTTTTTTTGTTACCTTGAGTTTTTTCTGATAATTGCCCATAGTGCCAAGGCAATGAGGACAAGCAGTGCCAAAACCTTCCAAAGGCTTTCTAGCGGAGCAGAGGGGCTTTGCAATAATGCAAGCTCTTTTTCTAATTTGGCAACTTCCTGCTGCTGCTTTTTATATTCCTTTATTTGCGCCTGAAGCGTGTCTGCTTCGGCTTTGTAGGCGCGTATTTCTGCTATTTTTCCTTTCAGCTTGCTTATCTTTTGTTGATAAACTGCAGCTTCTGTTTGAGGAATCGCCTTTTGTTTGTGCAGATACAGAGCATATCCGACCGCGCCGAGGACAATAAAAGCAATATACAAGGATAAGAAAATAAAAATACGGTTTCTGGCCAGTTCCGTATTCCGCAGGTTGCGATACATTCTGACCTTGTTCTCCACTTCCGAAAAGCCGTCGTTAAGCGTTTTTTCTTTTTCCTTGTCTAACTCTCTGTTCTTTTTCAGAAAACCGAGCGCAAGTTTGATGCCGACATAAATAAGGATTGCAGCACCGATGGTAATAATAAAGTTTTCCATAAAAATATGTTTTTTAATAATACAAGATATGAAGCTAAAATATCATTTGTGTATATTTTTGTCAATCAGTAAACGCAAGTTTTTTCTTGATTAAACTTTGGGGCTTGTCTATACTCGCAGCAATTATTTATTATCATTAAAATTATTGTATATATGAAAACAAAAAAAATTTTTCTTTGCCGCCATGCCGAAACTGATATGAACAAATCTCGCCTCTGGTCCGGACGGACAGATACGGAATTAAACGAAAACGGTATCGTTCAGGCGCAAATTTTGGGAAAAAAACTTGGGCATTATCCGATAGAGGCCGTCTACAGCAGTGAATTAAAACGTTCAAAACAGACCGCCGCCGAAATAGCCCGTTGTTTTAATTTGGATATTCTGGTTGATAAGCGCTTAAATGAAGCAGATTACGGAAAAGCCGAAGGCCTGCCTTTTTCGGAAGTTGAACAGACATGGCCGCAAACCAGAGAATATTGGATAAATCCGATACCGTCGCATTTTGACAGCCGTTTTCCTGATGGTGAAAGTATCGAAGAAGTTCAGAAAAGATGCCTGGGCGTCCTGAATGATATTGCTCTTTACAGTCCGTACCGGAATATTGCCGTTGTAACGCATGCCGGAGTTATCTGCTCTTTCTTGGCTTCCTTGTCCATCCTTCGGCCGCGGGTTCCGAATTGTGGTGTTGTTCCGTTGGCTTATGACGGAAAAATTTTTATTTCGGGAAAAATATTCTAAAAACAAAAGCCTTAAATCCCAAAGATTTAAGGCTTTTGTTTGTTTATTTGCCGGCTAAAATAGCGTTTATCAGTTCTTTGACCGTCGGCACGCCCTGACGGTACAGCGGGTCTGTTGCAAAACGGTATACCTGATGCCCGGCAAACAGCAGATTGTCCTTGACACTGCCGTTATGGCCAACGTCATAAAGCGTTTTATGAATGCAGTAAGAACGCGGATCAGGAAGTTTTCCGGTTGTGCCGTTAGCTTTTGACCAGGTTGAAAACTGACACTGCGACAAACAGCCGAGACAGTTAGCCCGGTCAGTTTTCATCTGTTTTACCTCTTCCGGCGTCATGAAAACAATGGTTTCGTCAGGAGTTTCCTGAATATTGGTATAACCGGCTTTCATCTGCTTGTCGGCTTTTTCAGCGTCTTCGGCTCTGATATAAACTGTTTTGTGTTTATTAACCGCCAAAGCATAGCTGAACGCTTCATTTTGCTCTTTGGAAAAAGCAATCTCGCCGTCTTTGCGCTCCATCAATCGGCTCAAAAACGAGTTTTTAATAGCAGAAGAGAAAAAACCCGTAGGACTGAATTGCTGCAAAATGACATCGCCTTTCTTCACCTGCATCATAACTTTCTGCCAGGCTTTGCTGACCGGGCTTTCTTTGGTAATCATCGGTCTTGTGCCGAATTGAAAAGCAATTTTGCCGATTTCCGGATTATTGATATAATCTTTCCATTCGCTCAGGTTCCAAATGCCGCCAGCCAGAATAATCGGAATATTTGACAGATTAAACTTATTCAACGTATTTCTCAATTCAACCAGACGGCTGTATGGTTTTTGCGGCTCGTTAGGATTTTCGGCATTGGACAAGCCATTGTGTCCGCCAGCCAGCCAGGGATCTTCATAAACAACACCGCCCAAAAATTCGGTAAACTTTGAATAAGCGCGTTTCCACAAAACCTGAAAAGCTCTTGCAGAAGAAACAATCGGGTAATAATAAACGCCGAATTTGGAGGCCAGCTCACCCAGTTGATAAGGCAGCCCCGCGCCGCAGGTAACGCCGTGAATCAAGCCTTTGGTCTTTTCCAAAACTTCCGCCAAAATCCTCTGAGAATCAGCCAGCTCCCATAACATATTCATATGAATGCGGCCGTTTCCGTTTGAAATCTCATGAGCAACCTGCGCTTGGGCAATTCCGCCCTGAATAGCATATTGCACCATTTCTTCATGGCGGTCTGTGCGTGATTTCTTGTAAAATTTCTCAATAACCGTGTTGCCTTTGTCATCATAAAAATCAGGGCTTACACCGGAAAAGGTTCCGACGCAGTTTTCTTTCGCCCAGGCTCCGGAGCTGAAACCGTTGCTGGCGTTAATTCCTTTTCCGCCTTCAATCAAAGGCAGAACTTCTTTGCCGGAAATCATTATTGGTTCTAAATTTATCAATTTATATCCTTAAATTTTGTTTTTTTACTCATGCCACTATAACATAAAAAAAAAATTTGTGGAGTAAAAATTAACAATTGTTACAGTTTTGTTACACAGATTTTTTCACATGGCCAAATCAAACAGTCCGCCGGGGATTTCATTGATAAAAATCAGGGCGATAAGAATGCAGATAAAGGCATAAACCTGCAACATTTGCGTAAAGGCCTTGCTTTGAAACATCGGGAATTTGGAGCTGTAACGGCGCAGAAAACGGTTTATCCCCAACATAACCAACGTAACGATAATCGCCTGTATGCCCAGCCCGAGGCCGATAATAAAATCTTTTATCGGGTCGAAAAGCATATACAAGCTGCCGAAAAACAACATATATGCGGCGACGATTGCCAACGTAATTTTTTGAATTTTGGCTTCTTCGTTGATTTTTTCGGCCTTGTTTTTGTTCAGATTTTCCACAGAAATAGAAGAAATTTCCATCCCCCGCAGCATTTGCGGTGTTTCTTTTTGCTTGCGGATATCCGACATCGTGCCTTTGAAACGCTCCTCAGCCACGCATAAGCCGCAGCCTTTGGCTGTAAAATAAGCGTGGTCAGGATTTTTTGGGCAGATTTTGAGAGTGTGCAGCAGGTGATGCAGATGTGCCTGCCACTCTTCTGCCGTCGGTCGTTTGCCGCCGCGGACAAAGGCCCGCTCAAAAAGTTCAAGTGTCTTTTTGTCAAAGTATTCATGAATAGAGTAGGGATGCGGTGCCTGATAAGTGTCGGGCCATAAACCGTAAGCATAATGATATTGTTCAATACGGTTCTGAATTGTGAGCATCTCCTCGTCATTTTTGCGAGGCACGCCGGAAAAGGGATGAATTCCGTTGTTCAGCAGTTTGAAAATCATGACCGCCAAAGCAAATTTGTCCTGTTCCTCGCCCATCTCGTCGCAGGATTGTTCCATTCCCTCGGGATAAATATATTCCTCGCTGACAAACTCAGCCGGATAACGGTTGTTGCGTTCGCCTTTAATGGAAAAACCGTCGCAGTCGACCATGGCAACCATCATGGAATCTTTATAAACCGAAACATTGGAGGGCTTGAGGTCGACAATGTAATGGCCGCAATTATGCAGGGCAGCGACCATGGATGTAACATTATAGGCGGCAAAAATGCGATAAGCGTATTTTTCCGGCAGTTGCAGCTTTTTGCGGATAGCCTTCTGCATCAGATGATCCAAAGAAACCGCTTTGCTCATGTCAATCAGCGGCATGAGATAGCCGACGCAAAAACCGTTTTCATCATCTAAAATTGCTTCCGGCCAGGCTATTTGCACATATTCGACGCCGTCTTTGATTGCCGGCGGAAAATTCGGCCGGTTAAGTAACATAGCTTCAAGTTTTTGCCGGTTGACCGAACTGTTGTTCCGGTTATGGAAAATTTTCGCCACCAGTCCCGGATGGTCTTGAACCATATAAATTTTTCCGGCTGCACCGCCTTTATTAGCCAGTTCCTGCAAATAAATTTTTTCAAAATGGCCGTCGGCATAAAGGGCTGTGTAGGATTTATTTTCGCTGTTGGCTTGTTTTTCCATCAGATTTTTGCCCATAACAAAGTTTTGTCGTCGGAGTTGAGTTTTTTTGCCTGCGGCGTGTTCAGCGTGTTGTTTAAGGCACGGACAGCTTTGTTTTTTGACGGCGTTTCACGCAAAAATTCGTTGATTGGCGCAATGAAGCCTCGTTCTATGCGTTTATAGTCCGGTGAAAACGCAAAATTCGTCAGTCCGTCGCTCATCAAAAAAATCGTGTCGGCTTGTTCAAAAGACGTAAAACGCAGGCTGTCGCGCCAGTCATCCATCGTGTAAAAAAACGTTTCGCAGGAAAAATTTCCATTTTCGGGGCGAGAAGCGACAAACGCTTCATAATCGTTTCCCTTGAGGGCAATGCCGGCGCCGTCGCCGATATGAAAAAAAATCCCTTTGCCGTGACAGCAGGCCACGCCGATAACCGTTGCCGAAAAATCCATAATGCCGTCACAGCTTTTGCTGCGGTTCAGGCGGTGACGGATGAGTTTGTCCCGGGCAACGCTGATAGCGTGCTGAACTTTGTTCTTAACCTCGTCAAATGTGCAGTTGGATAAGAGATCAACCAGCGTATCGCAGACGGTTTTGGCGCCGATTTTGCCGTATTTCGCCGAGCCGGCGCCGTCAGAAACAACCGCAACAAAATTGCGTCCCTGACTGCTGTGTTTAAAATAATCCTGACAGGGAAGTTTGCGATACTTGTGCATTGGCCCGCAGACACTGGCGGCAACAACTTTAATTTTACTGTTGTTCTTCTTCATTCCATTCCCCGGTGTCTTCTAATAAATCAGGAATATTGGGCGCCGCTTTTGAAATACAGGAAACGCTCCGTGACAACCACAGGAAAAACTCCGTAAACTTAAGACCGGTCAGCCTTTTTGGCGGGATGGTCGAAAACTTGGCCAGCTTTTCAAGATTGGCGCCTTGTGTTCCCACTGCATGAATAACGACTTTTTTGTTTTTCTGGGCATAGCGGCATTTTTCCGCAATAATCTCCCAGTCATAATCAGTCGGTTCGCCGTCGCTGATAAGAAAAATCCACGGCCGTTTGGAAGTAATGCCGCAGCTGTCATAAAGGCATTTTTGCTCTTCGATTTTTTGTAATGCCAGTTCCATAGCCTTTCCCAGAGGCGTCAGGCCGCCGGCTTCCATTTCCGGTGCGTCAAAATTCATGGCGTCAATCCAGTCTGAGGAAACGACAACCTCGTCTTTGCCAAAGGCTTTAATGATGAGCAGCTGCACGCGCGAACTGGCGTCAATATCTTCCTTTAATTCTGTTTCGAGAGCTTTCAAACCGGCGTTAAGCTGCTTAATCGGTTCGCCGCGCATAGAACCGGAACAGTCCAGAACCAGCACACAGGGCGTTCGTTCGTTGGCATTGTCGGCAAATTCCACATAGGGAATCATCTCGTCGATAAATTTGTTGTTGTCGTCACTCATGGTCTTAGGCCTCCCTCATTAATGGCGCGGGTAGCTGTGCGGATATCCGCTTCCCTCAATCGGAACCGGGGCGGAAACTTTGCCGCAGGCCGTCAGGCAGCCGGTTGAAAAAACTGCAAGAAATAAAAGTATCAATATTTTTTTCATTATTTTGAAACCTTTTTACTGTAATTTTAAATATAATAGATTATATACTCTTAATCAGTAGTAAATACAAAACTTATATTTTAGTTATTAATAGGCCTGTAATGAAAAAACTCATCTTAGCAATACTGCTGGCCGCCGGACTGACGGGAACGGCTCAAGCAGGGGAGCGGGGCGTTAATATTTATGACACGCCGCGCAAAGTTCCGGCCAAGGAAATCATTCACAATGACTTAAAGCGCTACAAACTGTCAGATTTTCCGGACAAGTTTGTCATGGCGGTTTTCTGGTCGCGGAATTGTGTTCCCTGTGTCAAAGAGCTGGACAGCCTGAATAATATGTCGCAAAAAGTTAAGGACAACGGTCTGCAGGTTGTTTTGGTATCGCCGTCCCGGGAGTGGGGCAGCATTGAGGAACAGCGCCGCTTTCTTGACAAATATGGTGCCAAGGATATGGATTTTTACGTTGATGAGAATGGTAATCTGGCCTCGGAACTTGGCATTTTTACGTCGCCGCATACCGTTTTGGTAAACCGGAAAGGTGAGGAAATCGGCAGAATTCGCGGTGCTGCCGAATGGGATGACGATGATGTCATTGAATATTTGTATAAAATAAAAGCACAACACGGATAAAGGATAACAGACAATGAGCAGCAAATATTACATTACCTGGGATGAATTTCATCAGGATGTAAAAACTCTGGCAAAAAAACTGGGAAAGGGGCGGTTTAATAAAATCATCGCTATCAGCCGCGGAGGACTGTTGCCGGCGGGAATATTGGCTTATGAGCTGGATATTCGCAATTCTCAGGCCATAAATGTTTCCAGTTATGACAATAATGAATTTCGGCCGGATGAAAAGGTTGAAATTGACTGTAATGTTGGAACAGTGGATGGACAAACGCTGGTTGTTGATGATTTGTCTGACAGCGGCCGGACTTTTCGCCTGATGCGCAAATTATTGCCGGAAGCGCATTTCGCTGCGGTTTATGTCAAAGAACAGGGAAAAAACGTCGTAGATACCTGTGTGCGCCAGGTTCCGGACGAATGGATTGTCTTTCCCTGGGATTTGTAAAGAATATCGCCTTACCACTCCCAAAAACGATATACTCGGAAAGCGTAACAACATCCGGGTAAACCGTTTATCTGCATTCTCGTATAAAAAACCCGGATATGATATTCATATCCGGGCGTTTGGTGGAACCGGGAATTATAAATCCGGAAACATATTCATTCCTTTTGACAAGCGGGTCATCTGGGTTTCAATAGATGTCGCCAGATTTAGCTTGCCGCCTTTAATAATACCGCGTACCTGATCGCCTTTGTTTGTATCCGGGTTGGCAAACAAATAAGTCAGCTGCGGATGTCTTGCCGCGCCGACACCGACCAGCATTTGGTGCAAAACGCCGAGCATACCGCGGGAAAACAGGTCATAAGCCAGCTCTTCGCTCATGGATGTGGAAGAGGCATATTTAACCACTGAGTTGATAGCGTCGGTAATGTTGTTGCCGTGAATGGAAGACAAAACCAAGTGTCCGGAAGTAGCGGCACGCAAAGCTTCGCTGGCGGTTTCCGGCGTACGGATCTCACCGACGAGAATGTAACGCGGCTTGGAACGCAGGGCGGATTTCAAGCCTGCTCCCCAGTCCCCGTTAGGCGGAATATTTTGCTTACACAAGCCCAAACCACCGCTGCGCGCCTGATAAACGCCGTCCAACGGCATTTCGCAAGGGTCTTCAATTGTGTAGGCAAAACCGCCTTCTGACTGCAAATATTCCTTGAGCAGAGCGGAAAGTGATGTGGTCTTGCCTTGTCCGGTTGGTCCGGCCCAAAGAATCAAACCGGAAGCATTACTCAGACTTTTGAGATAGGTAACGAGATTCTGGTCAAAACCGAGCGTGGACAGGGGAGGAACCTGTTTAGGCATTTTACGTCCGCAATACTGCGGGCCATAAATGCTCATCGTCCGCTCAATACGGTAAAACACACCTTCGTACAACAGAGAATAACTGGGATTATGTCCGTCCCAGGCTTCCTGAAGCTGTTTATAAAATTCTTCAAAGTCTTCTGCCGGTAAAAGAGCCAAACCGTTACGGGTCTTACCGTCCGGAATAAAGGCCTTTTTGTCCGGGGTGACGTAGACGTCTGAAAACTTCACATCATTAATTTTAACCATTTTCACCACCGTAATTAATCATATCTGATTAACAGTCTAACAGCTATGTATTAAAAAAAATATAAAATTTATTTTTTCTTTGATACCATCCGGGAAGCCGTATTTCCTCTTCCCAGCCATCCGGAAAATTGTCATCTCGAACTTGTTTGTCCTCGACAAGCTCGTTCTCAACAAAAGGCTCTGTCTGCGCTATCGCTTGCCAATCGCCAACTATCGACTCCGGCATCTAAAACAAGCAACAAAGACGTAACCCTCCGCCAAGCAAAAAAAACGTCATCCTCGGAAGAGCGCAACGATATCCGTGGATACAGGTGAAACTAAAGAATCTTTTTCTAACCTGGATTGTCGGATCACACTCTCAGAGTGGCGTCCGACAATGACAAGTAGATTATTATTTTTTTGACTCACACTTTCCCCTAACCAATTCCGACTATATCCTTTTGTTCGGTTTGTTTCTCTTTCTTCAAAAGGAAAGTCTCATTGCTTGGCTCGCCAAAACAAATTCACCGGATTGTTTTGGCTTCGTAGCCCGGCATTCAGGGAGGAAATATTAGGAAAAATAATTCAGCATAAGAAAACCGCTGATCTCTCAGCGGTTTGGCGGTCATAGCTAACTTTTGTAATTATCTGTATTCCCAGGTAATTTGATTGTTATTCGCAGCACATGACGCGGCAGCATTAGCAATAGTTATTGGTAATGAATTATTTGCGCCGCCCCAAGTATATACGGTATTACCAATTTGTAGAGCGACTAAACCGGATGATGCGGAAGCTCCCCAGTCTGCCAAAGCAATAGTTTGGCAGGCATTTCGATCCAAACCCGCATAAGAAACCGTAAAAACTGTACCATTAGCCGCACCGCTGATATTGTTATTTCCATTTATGACAACAGCGCCTCCAAACGGATTTACCAAAGCATTATTAGCTGCTTCCATTTCAGCTGAAACAAGCCCCAGATTGCTGGCTACTTGATTATTTAAAGCGGCAAAATTTGTTTGGTTCGCAAATACAGTGCGAATATTAACAATTAAGGTTGAAATCTGTTCCAAAGCCTGATTAATTTTAAATTTCGCCATAGCTTTTGAATAACCTGCGATACCGCCGACAGACAATACGCCGATAATCGCCAACACACCGAGCATTTCGACCATTGAACGGCCGCTCTGTTCTGACCCGCAATATCTTTTCATTTTCTTTCTCCCGTAATTTTATATTTTTATTTTACCCTATCCACGCCGGATAAACAATTATATCTTTAGTCATAGGTATAAATTTAATATATCTTTAGTCATAGGTATAAATTTAAAACACAACATTAATTGAAAAATAGCTGATAATCTTTAAGATTCCGTAAACAGCCCTCATTCAAAATTCCATACGATGATATTTTTTCCCTCGCAAATTTCCCGTGTTTCCAAAATTTTCAACGGGAAACGGTTTTCCCCGCTCCATGAAAAATTTCGTTCTGAGGAGTTGACCAGCGTCACGCCGGATAGCCCCAGCTTCTGCTGCTCGCTGAATTTATAGCTCATCAAAAGCATACAGGCTTTTTTGTTGACATTGCTGAAAACAACGTCAAATCCCCGGCTGCCCGGCATAACCGCCTCACCGTCAACTCCAAGCCCGATACGGACAATCTGTCCCATGCTGTTGACAATCTTGTCACCCCGTACCATATCTTGCGGAACAATGCCCGATTCAACGGCATATTGGCTGTCCAGCCCCCAGTAATTCGGTTTGGCTCTATAATGGGCGCGTGTTCTTTCTGCCAGAAGCATTGCCTCATTGGCAGCGGCTTCCGCCTGTTTGTCTGCCTCGGGAACGGAAGAAATAATAACGGCAATCAAAAGGACAATGAAAGCCAGCCCGCCGCCAATCTGTTTGTCCCTGCGGCTGAGCTTCTGCCATTTTTTGATAAGCTGCCGATATATTTCTTTGAGCTTTTTCATGTTTAAAGCCCCATGGAGCTGGTGATTTGGTCTTGCATTTCAAAGGTACCCATAACGGCCCAGGCAATAATGCCGGCAACTGTCAAAATGGCAATCATATTTAAAATAGAGGCTTTATTTTCAATCAAATACACGCTCTCATCCAGCCACTCGTTTGCCAGGTTTTCCAAAGCTTCTTCAAAGTTATCCAATTCTGAATAAATTTTCAGATCATTGATAATTTCCGGGTCAGGATAATCCAGTCCGGTTTTATAAAGCGCTTGTCCCAGGTTATCACCGTTGTTGACAAAGACCAGCGTCTTGTCGATTCTTTCCTGCAAATAACGGTTTGAATCGCGTCTTAGAGCGCGTAACGACGTTGAAACCGGCGTACCGCTTTTGACCAGAGCTGACAAAGCCAGCAGCCAGCTGATACCGGAAAAGATTTTATACAGCGACCAAGGCGGTAAATGGTCAAAAAATGCTCTGGCTCGGCCGGTCCAGATACCGATTGTAAAATAAATAATACAACCGATAACCGGCAAAACTGAAAAGGCAAAAATCCAGTTGACTCTGATCCACTCAGACAAGTCGACCAAATCGGCAGCCATGCCGCGCCATCTTGTGTTTGGTGCTGCTTCCAGCATCGGCGGCACCATAAACGCACCGATAGCGTAAATAATCAAAACGGACATCATGAACAAGAATGACGGATAAGCAATCGCGCCGATAATCGGACGTACCATTTTGGTGGAACCTTCCGACACACGGATAAGGTTCATAATGGCGCTTTCCATATCTGAAACATCGCCAACCGACAGCATCAGTCTTTCCTGATTCGGTGCCCAACCGCGCAGGGCTTCCGAAAAAGGTTTACCGTTTTGCAAAGCCTGACCCCAGGCAGCAATGGCAATCGCCATAGGTTCTTTCGGATTCTTACCGCCGTTGCTGGCGCCTTCGTGAATCATATCCAGAGCGTTCATCAGCGAAAAACGGTTACGCAACAACGAGGCCAGTTTGCGATAAAGCTTCAAACGAGTGGCGTTTGACAGACGGCAGATAATTTTGGCATAATAAACTTCTACGGTGCCGAGGCTTTTCATTGCCTTTTCAAGAGATGATTTTCTTTTTCTTTCTTCCATGTGAAACTCTCCTTTTCTGGCTTAGTAGACCGGACGCTGGTCAAGCAGGCCGCACCATCTTTCAACTTCGTCAAGGTCGATATAACCTTTCAACATTCTTTCTATTGCAGCATCTTTCAGCGTACGCCCGTTCAGGTCGCTTGTCCAGTAGTCAATCGCTTTTCTGGTTTCGCCCGAAATCATCAGATCAAGGAAATTAGCGTCCGGCAGAATAATTTCCGGCACGCTCATTCGTCCCTTGATTCCGGTATTATCGCAATATTTACATCCCGGACCGCGGACATAAGTATTTTCAATGCCAAAATCGCCCAAGGCCGTCTTCAGGCGCTGAACCGACGGTTGATCGAGCAGTTCTTTGACTGAAACGCGGCAATGCGGACACAGTCTTCTGAACAGACGTTGGGAAATCAGCCCCTTAATCAATTCCGGGTCATTCAGCATGAAGGTCTTGACCCCCATATCGCGCAAACGGGTAACGATAGCCGGAGCGCTGTTGGCATGCAGGGTTGTCCAAACGCCGTGCCCTGACAACGCGCCCTTGAATGTCAGCTCTGCCGCCGCGATTGACCGCACCTCACCCACCATCATGACATCCGGGTCGGAACGCAGTGCCGCAGACAGGGCTTTGGTAAATTCTTCGTCTTTTTCTTCTTCGCTGTTGGCGTTAGTCACCGGCATTTGTCTTGCGCCGGGAATTGGATACTCCGGCGGGTCTTCCACCGTAATCAGATTAATTTCGTAGTTTTTTTCCTGTAAAAGCTTAATCATATTGCGCTGCAACGTCGTACTTTTGCCAGACCCCGTCGGTCCGGCAATAATGCTCAGCCCAACTGGAACCGCGCGCAGACGGTAAAACAGATTTTCCTCATATTCGCCGAAGCCGAGAGAGGCCAAATCACCGCTGCCGTCGGGATTGTCATCGGCGTAAAGCAAACGCATAACCAAATATTGCGACCCGAAAGCAATCGGGTTAAACTGCAAACGGATAGCCAGAATATTATGCGGCAGCATCAATTTGCCTTTGGAACCGCGTAACGGTGTAGAACCAAGCTTTTGCGCGCCTTGAAATTCATTTTGCGCATAGTTTGAATCTGAAATGTCGGAAGACGCAAAAGCGGCGCGCACAAAAGATTCGCCCCACTCTTTGTTATATTCCATAACTGTGGTCATCATGCCGTTGGTGCGGAACATAATCTGCGTACTGTTGGCGACGACAATATGAATATCTGATACTTTCATCGAGGCAGCTCTGGCAACGACATTGACAAAGTCTTTTTGCATTTGCAACTGGTCAAGGTCAGCATCGCCTTCAATATTGACCTGAGAGCGCTCGCCGATGGCATAAATGGCATTCAGCTCATTTTGCGAAACATATTCAGGTTTCCCGATAGTCAGTTTTTTCTTGCGGGCAAGAACCTCAAAGCTGAGAACGCGTCCGTCAAATTTATGCGTTTCCGAAACCAGAAAACGTCCGTCTGAAAACAAGGCCAGAAGGCGCCGCGTATCGTCATTGATAACCAGATTGGCATTGCTGGAGAGCGTTAAAAGACGATTGCCGTGTTGAAACAGGGCTTCAATCTTATTGACCGGCTTTTCCATTTCCTGGTCATATTTCTCATTGCTTTCAATGCCTGAAACAGCCTTAGTCGCCTCAGTGCTGGACTGATTGGACGCCGGCTGTCCCAAAACAATGTCGTCATCAGATGAATCAACCATTGATAATTTTACCTAACAAACATACCTTCGCCTAAGCTCGGGATATCGGGCGACCCCAAAACCTGGGAGTTAACGCCGGTATTGCCTTTTTTGGCGCCGGCTGCCGCCATGGCTGCCTTTGCTCCTTTCAGGACATTGCTTTTCTGCGGTTCGCTGTCAAGAATACCGCCGGCCGCAAACCACAAATAATCTTTGGCGCCGTCAATATCCGCTCTGACATAAGTTTCAGTAATTTCATCAACAATATGTCCTGTCTGCAAGGCTGTGCCTTTGCGAACCATAAAGCGGTCGCCGTTTTTGTTGATTAATTTTGCGGCCAGATTTTCACCTTTACCGACAATTTCCATAATCGCGTAAACATCATTCAGCTTAACCTGATTTTCGTCCGGCATTGTGGCAAAGGGATTGGCTTTGCTCAGCTTTGCACTCAATTCTGCATCCAGACGGGATTGAACGACAGACAGCTGACTCTTCATGCTGTTAATCGCCTGGTCATAACGGTCTTTTGCCGTCTGCGCATTGGAAACGGCTTTTGTCGCCATATTGTTCAGATTGTTGAGCTTCATCTTGAAATCGTTGACAACGGCGTCCCTCTCGTTTTCAATTTGTGTCATCTGATTGTACAGATCTGCATTATGCTTAATCCATTCCTGCTTTTCTTTCAGCATGGTTTCTTTGTATGCCTTGACAATCTTTTCCTGCCGCAGAACTTCGCGCTGGTTTTCCAGTTCTTTTAATTTCTGCTGCTCGACAAGCAACTTTCTCTGCTGTTCGTTTTCCCATTCAATTCTTTTTCTGTTTCTTTCTTCTTCACGCGCTGCTTCTTCTTCCTGAGCCTTTTTGCGTTGAGCTTTTATCGCGGCAATTTCACTGCGGATTTTTTCTCTTCTCAGTTCCAAAGAGAGGAGGGCAGATTGTTTTTCAATAGAAGACATTTTGGAAAACAGATTATTGTCTATCTTGTTCAGAATGTTATCCCCCATGCCGTCAGCTTCCGCGCCGTCAACATTGATGAGGTCGGGAATGGGCGCTCTGTTGTCGGCGTTACTGCTTCCGGGAAGCAATGGCGAATTGCCAGGCATTGTGTTATCCTGATAGCTGCGGGTATTGTCCGGCATAATCGGAGCATTATCCATAGTCGGAATGGGAGCATTGTCATTCATTGGCAAAATCGGATCATGATTTTCCGGCATGGGCATATTCTGTTCGCTGTCGAGCAACGGCATGGGAACAGAGTCATCCAGCGGAATGGGAGCATTAACATCATTGTTGCCGGCAGTGTCGCCGCCTGGCAAATTAACGTCAAAATTCAAAGCCGAATCATTGTTGGAGTTTGCCTGAGGCTGAACTTCGCTGGTGTTCAGTGTCTGCGCACAAAGGCTTGTCGGAGCCGCCAGCCCGATAAGTAATGCCAAAGCCGTACTGCTTAAAATATTTCTAACATTATAATGCATAGATTGCTCCTTCATAATCCCATTTTTCGCCATCTTTGTTATATTTTATCATTATAATCTCAAGTCCTGAAAATTTTGTTAATAAATCTTTCCATACCATGGGATTATTGACTGACGTAAATTTAAATTTCACAGACCGGTAGATTGTATTCTGCGGTGACGTGTAAGAATAATCCGACAGAGCGACCGGCTGCCCGATTGCCTGAAACAGGTCATTTATCGTAATTTTCAAATCGCCGGCTTTTAAGGTCGGAGAAACTGAAACCGTCGGAACATTTCCAACCGGGGCAACAACCGACATACTGTTACCGTCATCGGAAATGGCACGGGAGGAAAACTGCAGCCCGGAACTGTCCAAAGCTTCGTCAGCCCAGATAATACGGCCGCTTTCCCTGGTCCATGAAGTCTTAACGCCGGATTTGTCACAGGTGACTTCGCCGATATTCCAGCCCGGAGGCAGAATCTGCGAAACGGCGGCAATGTTTTCATAACATTTGGCCATCAGATAACCGGCATCGCTCAGTTTTTCCCAAGGCTTGACTTCCGGAATGACCTTAACCGGCTGTACGACTTTAGGCTTTATCGGGGCAATCATCGGCTTTTTAGGCGGCGCCAGAAAGATGCTGTCGATGATTGTAAACAACAGCCACAAAGCAACTACTGCCGAAATGGAAATGACAACCAACAGCTTAGTCCCGCGCAGCGCCTTTATCTTTTGCAGTTTGCCGCGGGCGCCTTTTTTCATCAGCTCCGTCAGGTCAATGTCTTCCGTTCCGTCAATGTTCCACTCGGCCGGGGCGATTTTCTTCTCCCAATCCGGAACGGCGAGCATTGACATAAACTGGGTTTTGGCGTCTTCTTCGTTGACAAACACCATATCGCCGTCAGAAAGGATAATATCGTTTCTGACGCAGATATACCACCAGCCGGTGTTTACTTTAAATACGGCGACAAAAGAGGACAAACCGTCAAGTGCAGAAGCTGCGGAAATGGCACCGACCAATTCTCCGCTTTTATATCCTTGCTTGGAAACGCAGATACCGAATTGCGGAGCCTTGCCTTGCTTGATGCAGAACAAATCCGCGCCTTCCAAAATACCCTCGGAAGCCTCGCTGACATCGGAAATCGGGTCTTCCGTATTCTGTAAAGGCTGCCAGAATAAGTTTATGGCATAAGTTAATCCGTCGACGGTAATGCTTGCAGCCCAAGTTTTGTCACCGCCTTCTTCATAATCTTCGTCTAATAACTTTGCATCTTCTAGCACTTTTGTTTGTCCTTATATGCTCAAATATTGCTTATATTCTGTTTGTTACCCGGGTTTCCGGATTCATCGGGGATTCCAAAACAACCGGTGTCAGAATGATAACAAGAATAGCTCTTTCTTTAGATGCTGTTGCCGTACCGCCGAACAGTGAGTTTGTGGCAGAACCAACGCCGGTTTTTTCCGCGGTATTGTTTACGCGTTCATAACCTGTCAGCACCAGAGATTCTCCTGATTTCAAAGCAACTTCCTGGTTGAAGCCGCGAGATTCGATAATCGGGTTCTGAATATATTGTCCGTCATCTTCTTCGCCGTTGCCGCCCAAAGGAACTTTTTCCAGAGAAATCAGGTCAGACAATGTCAGGTTAAACATTAACAGCAAACGTCCGTGTTCCAAAATTCTCGGCAAAACGTCCATGGTAAAACCTGTTTCAATTTCTTCCGTTTCAGTAGAAACGTCATAATAGTTGCCGTCGCCGCCGCTGTTCGTTTTGGTAATTTCTGAAATATAATTCTGTTTGCGGACAACCTGAATCGGAGCCGGCTTGTTGTTTAGCGTTGTTACAGTACCGCTGGTAACAACATTGGTTGTTCCCTGTTTGGACAAAGCTTGGATACTGGCACCTAAATTCCAGTTTCCGGGCATAACACGCATTTCCAGATTCTTGGCAACTTCATCGCCGAGAGAGTTAACCGGGCTGAGCAAAGAAACCTTGGATTGCCCGTCGTCAAAAACTGCACTCAAGTCTAAGCCGTATGAATCGGAATCATCAACGGAAACCTGCAGAACTTTAACACTGATTGCAACCTGGCGGGACAATCTGGCGTTTTGTTCGTTAATATACTTTGCAACTTTCTTGATGTCGTTCGGTGTTGCCGTCAGCGAGATCGTGCCGTTAGCAGAGTCAATCGTCAGTTTTGAATCCTTATCAACCATGGATGTAATGGCTTTTTCAATATTGCCCCACAATTCGACTTCTACCGTGCTGGAGAGCGAAATTGACGAGTTGCCGTTTGACCCCTCTGTCTGGCCGCCGACCTGAACGGACAATGACGGCTTGGACGGTAAGGTATAAAGAACAAACGTTCTTGTAATATACTTATAGAAATAAATTTCTTTCTTGTCATATTTCCACCAAATGCCGAAGCGGGATGAAACTTCATCCAGCAAACCGCTTAAAGGGCCTCTGTAAGAAACCAGCATTTTATCCGGCTCTGCCCAGTCAGCATTAATTGTTTCCGGGTTCGGTTTGTTTGATTGGGCGCTCTTTTTTAGGTTGTCTTCCAATCCCGGAGCGTATCTGACTTTCAAAGAAGTAATTTTATTAATCATGTCGCCGATTTCAAACAAAGTAATCGGTCTGTTGCTGATTAATGTAATTCCTTCACGGTTTTCCAAATATCCCGGAATAGGCTGGCCATCATACTCAATCTCGCTGGTATCCCCAAGCCAGATATCGTTTTTAACTCTGACCACATCATCCGGAGCCAAATCCGTTGGGGCTTTGGCTGTTTCGCGCATTACTGTGGCTGTCTGGACTTCTTTTTCAAGTGTAGCGTCCATACTTGTTGACATAGAGCATGCGGCTGCAATGGTTACGAGTGCCAAGCCAACTCCGTACTTAAAAAAATTATTCATATGCATTCTCATCCTCCAATGTCTCAACAACTAATACTCTGTTGCCTTTATAAAAAGTTCCGATAGGAGCCGGTTTAGCACGGGCAAAAGCTCGGATTAACGCGGAGCTGACATCGGCAAAACGGCCTCTGAACATAGCGCCGGCAGTCAGCGTATAATTGCGGTTTGATTTCCAAACCAAACGCCAGCCGGATTTCTCGCTCCAGTCCGTCAGCAATTCTTTCAAAGTTTTACCTTCTTCGGCCAGCCAGTCTTCAACCGGGTCTTCTGCATTATATCCGCCGGTATAATTCCCGTCATTTCCGGTGCCGTTGTCTTCGGTTGATCTGATTTCTTCTTCATAATCAATAAATTCATCTTCAATTCTCGGGGGAATGGCCGCGGAAAGATTGTTTCCTGCGCCGGCCTGGGTAATATACTGATCTCGTTGCGTCCGTTCGCCGTATTCCCTGTAGTTTGCAGCTGTCTGGGTATAATTGACATATTCATTGCTGCCCTGCTGCGGTTCAAAATTGCTGTTGGAAGCCTCATCTTCGCAAGGAACAACCGGCAATTCTGGCGCCGGCTCCTGCATGCCTGCGCATCCTGAAACGACAAACAAAGCCAGTAACGCTGCCGTTAATTTTGTTTTTGCATTCATTTTTAGTATTCCTTTAGCAACATTTTTTTACTTTTTTACATTCATAATACATGTTGAAAACAAATAATCAAGCTCGAGTCGCAACTTATTACCAGTTTACCAGCGGCGATAGTATAAGGATGCCGAATCGCTTTCTTTATTGTTGTTTTCCTTGGCTTTTACCGTTCTGAGAATAAACGAATTTGCTTCTCTGTTGGTAAATACCGTATTGACTTTACTGTAGTCTAAACCCAAATTAGTTAAAATATTGTATAACAAATTTAAACGTTTTTGTTGCAGTTCATAAGACGTCGTTCCGTCAATCCTTATTTCGATAATAATATTTTCGTTATTTTTAGCCTTTTCGCCGAAAGCCTGCACCCATTTTAGGGTTTTCCCCGAAATTTCAGCGCGGTTTGCTTGAAATGACAGTCTGATTTCCGTTGGAAGTATTTTCCCGTCCATAGGAATATCGTAATCATTGCTGAAAAAAAATCTTCCGGTATTTTTTTTCTCGGAGGAGGTATTTTCTGCTGAAGACTGAGATGTTGTACTGCCGCTGCTGGAAAAAATAGAAGTCAGGCTTTTGAGCAAGCCGCTGCTTTTGTTTCCGGAGGCTTCTGTTGTTTGAGGTGCTTCAAACGGAAAGGCTGTTTCGGAAGACGGTGAATCTGAGAACAGTTTTTCTTCCTTTTCTTTTTCGGTCAGTTCGTCTTCAATGAGTTTGTCCTGCGGGTCAGAAACCAGCTGGGGCGTCAGGTTTTTGTCTTGCATAATGTCTTCGGGAATGGGGATAAGAATATTCTTAACTACTTCTCCGGCGACTTTTACTTCTTTGTTGTTGCTTTCGGTTGAAGGCACTAAAATCTGCGAGATTTTTTCTTTGTCTTCGGCCCGTTGAAAATAATCGGTATTTTTTATTGTGTTGTTTTTGGGAAAATTGGTCCCCTTTGCCGCCAGCCATGTATCATCTTTTGCTGTATTTTCTATCGAAGCTTCTGCTGGAATTTCCTCCAGAATTTCAACTTTTTGCATGTCGTACAGCCCCTTATCTTCCGATGTCAGAGGTAATGTATCTTTTTTTTTCTCCAACGTTTCCCAATCGGACGGCAAACTGTCTGAATGGTCTTCTTTGGGGCTTTCTTTTTTTTGGGAAGAAGAGGGGATATCCTTTATGATCTTATTCGCGTCGGCAGCTGCAAGCTGTCTGTCGGCGCCGCGACCGTCTATTGTAATCTTATTGTTGGCATAAACCGGCCTTCTTCCGTCCCTTTGCAGGGGGATTAACAGCTTGCCGGAATAGTTTTCGTCTTTGTAAACTTTGTTGGTTGAAGCTGAAAGCGTATTTTCCTGATGCGCAAAAGCCAGCTGCTGTGGCTGGTTTAAGGTATGTTCGTCAGAAGATGTATGGGGTTCTTCGTCTTTTTGCTGAAGTTCTTCTTCCCATTGAGCTGTGTCAGGGTTTTCGGAAGTTAAATCTTCGCTTGCCTCAAATTTTGGTAATTCGGTTTTTTCCAGCAAGGCGATAATCTTTTCCTTTTGCGGGTCAAGGGTGGAGAGATTTTCTTCCGGCAGGGAAACGGGAGCTGACTGTTCAGCCGCCTCCGCTTCGGGTGGATTATTCGAAATATCAATAAAAGCGTTGTTTTGCACTTCATCCGGCTGAGGAGAGGTTGCCGGTTTGACAAGCGCGATTTTCTTTACGGAAACGGCTTTGTGCGGAAGGGAAATATTGTCATTCTTAAGAAACAATGAAATATTTTTATGAGAGAGAGATGTTTCCGGCTGAGAGGATTTGGAAGCACGGGAAATTAATCCGTTTGCGGTAATGACTGCAAACAGTGATAAAAAAAAGCTGCAAACGAAAGTTTTCAAACCCGCTTTTATCATAAAATTAACCTCTCTAAAATCTAGATAAATCAAAATGCGACTCTTGGCAAAGGGTTTATTGTTTTATACCCAGAATTTTAGAAAAAAAGTTATGTCTTTTCTTATGCTTGGCTGTTATCAAAATTTTTACTTTTTAATGATATTCAAAGAGTATGTTAACATGATTTTAAGAACTGTGAATTTTTTGTTACAGTTTGTAAAAAATATGTAAAAACAATATGTTGCTGTGATTTTTGCGCCTTTGATAATTCTGGCAAAATATAAAAAAATCAGGTATCATAAAAGAGTATAGAGTTTTTTGCTGTTAAATTTAAGGAGAAAGACAATGCAATTCCTGAAAAAAAATATCTGGACATTGGCGACCATGGCTCTGGTTTTAGTTCTGGCTATGGCTGGTGATGCTTCTGCTCAGTCAACATCTGGTTCTACCATTATGCAGACGGCTCAGCAGAAAGCAACATCAGTGTTCTCGTCTGTTAAGACCATCATCTTTATTATCGGTGGTTTTGGTTTGGTTGGTTTGGCCTGGGCTGCTATTTTCGGTAAAGTAAACTGGAAATGGTTTGCGTCATTAGCCGTTGGTCTGGCTATTTTGGCTGCGGCAAGTTCCGTTGTTGAATATGCTACGGGTAGTACAGAGGCTACAACAGCAGGTCTTACCACTACATTCGGTAACATTTAGCATATTAACCGCATTTAGTATAACGCTTAAGAAAGGAGCGCCTCGTGAAAAATATGGTAAAAAACAGAATTTCACGGCGTTTCCTTTCTTTTTTATCAAAACACATTGTGTGTTTGAAACCAAAGAAATCAATGCTCGTTGCCGGAGCGGTGATTTCTTTGATTTTTTGCCCGGAAAATGCCGCCGCTGCCTTATTTAGCCAGTTGACGGAAAGCGGCTCAACCATTTTCGAAGGCATGAAGATGATAATCTATGCCGTTGCCGGCTTTGGTATCGTCGGTGTGGCAATCGGCGGCTTCTTCGGAAATCTGAACTGGAAATGGCTGTCGGCAATTATCATCGGCTTGTTGGTTATCGCCATGACTGCCGGAATTTTGATGTATATGACGGAATCTGATATAAAAGACAGTGCCATATCTATTCAGGACAGCCTTATTAATGCGGACTGATTTTTGGGGAGAATGGAAGATGAAGTTTGGTAAAATATTTATTTATACATTTTTAGCGCTCTTGTTTTTAAGTCTGGGGGTGAAAAATATTTCTGCGCAGCAGTTTGACGAGGATAGTTACAATATTACATTAGACCAAGCGGCTTTAGATAAATATGGATTAAATAATTCAGGCGAAGTGCAACTGTTCAAAAAAAATCTTGATGGAACATATACTTACAGAACAAATGATAAAAGCAGTTATGATAAAATATTAGATTATATAAATAAAAAAAATGAACAGTCGACCAATACGTCTTCTTCTCCGGCTTCAAGTTCGAGCAGTTCCGTTTCCCAGAGTAAACCGGAATCTTCCTCAAGTTCGTCATCAACCACAACGAGTTCTTCTGGAGGTTCTGGGAAAAAAGGAGCTTTGTTCAGCCAGCTGACCAAAAGCGGTTCGACTATTTTTGAAGGCATGAAAATGATAATTTATGCCGTTGCCGGTTTTGGTATCGTTGGCGTGGCAATTGGCGGTTTCTTCGGAAATCTGAACTGGAAATGGCTGTCGGCAATTATCATCGGCTTACTGGTTATTGCCATGACTGCCGGAATTTTGATGTATATGACGGAGTCCGACATAAAGGAAAATGCTATTACCATTCAGGACAGTCTTATTAATGCCTCATGACGGCAGGCTATTAACTTCTTTTTCATAAAAACTGATTATATTTAAAGCTGGGGACAGATTCTGTTCTCTGGCTTTGATTTATATGTTTTATGATGCTTGAAACTCTGAGCGTAATGTCATAAAATATAATAAAACAACAAGAGGAAAGAAAAATGCGGGCACTTATTCTGAAGGCGGTTGCCAATCCTCCCAAAATTTTGTGGGGTCCTTTTTTGCCGACCCTCATCAATCTGGCTTTGCAGTTTCCGCTGATGTTTATGTCCATCGGGGTGCTGGATATAAACCCGATTTTCTTCTTGTTCAGTATTGTCGGTGTTCACGCCGGAATAGTGCTGTACGGAGCCAAAGAACCGCATATCTCGACCATGATTCAGGCTTACGGTCAAACGCACCGCGTATCTAAAAATTTGTATAAAGTAAAGGGGAATAAATTTGAGCCCTGATTTTAACTTTTTCAGCACTTTTGTGCAGGGGCTGTCGTCCCTTGAGGTTTTGGTTGCTTTTATCGGCTTTGTTTCCGCAGCGGCTTTTGCCGGATTGTGGGCAACGCGCCTGGGCCGCAGTATTCTGCCGCAGCCTTATGAATCCCGGGTGGCGGACTTTTTGCCTTTTAATAAATTAATGTCTGACGGTATTACCATTCGTTGCTATAACGGCGCTTTTGCCCGCGTTTTCAAAGTCGAGGGCGCTGATTTGTCCTTCGTAACCGAAGAAAAAAATCTTTCCATGCTCGAAGCGCGAAAATCCTGGATTGACGGAATGTCTGATTTGCAGGTCGTCTGCCGTGTTATAACTTTGCGTGACCGTATCCCCCTGGAAGAAGACAAAGGTGATTTTAACAACCAGCTCTTGGAACAGATTTCTGCCACCTGGAAAAGCAATCTGGACCGGGTCTATTCCAATGGGCATTATATTGTCCTGTCTGTTCCTGACCGCCCGGATGCGTTAAAAGATTTGAATTATGCGTCACAAAGCCTGTTGGCGACATTAAACGATTACGGCGTTAAGCCAATGTATGAAACGGAAGACAGCCCGGCGAATGAAAGCCCCTTGTCTATATTTTCCCGCATCTGCAGCCCAATCAGCAAACCGGAACCGAAAGTCCGCGGGGCAGAAGGTTATCAGCTTAATGAATTGCTGACAGCAGACCATATTCATTTTACCGGTGAACAGGGTATTATCCGCTTTTTTTCCGGTGATAAGGAAATGTATGCCATCAGTATGGGAATTAGAACTTCGGGAGATTATATGGATGAAAGCATGATTGCCACCCTGTTGTCCATAGACTGCGAATTGACCCTGCTGCACAATATCAAACCGATTTTCAAGCCCCATGCCCGCGCCTTGCTGATGCAGCAGCAGCGTATGGCGCAGATTACCAGTTTTTCGCCGGATGTAATCAACCAATATGCCGAAGCCCTCTCCGCTATTGAAGAGAGCGATGCCGATTATCAGGCGCTGACGGAATATGCCATGACAATCATTATAAAAGGCGAGAGTATTGAAGAAATTGATTTCGGCGAAAGCGAAGTTCAGCGTATTTGCCGTTTGTTCAGCGTAACACCGGTGCGGGAAGGCTGGGTCACACAGGCTACTTTCTTCAACCAGTTCCCGACTTATGAAACATATCCCAGAACCTACCGTTATCTGTCGCGTGTTGTGGCAACCGCCGTTTCTTTTGACAAACCGTCTGAAGGTTTCAGTAAGAGCGACTGGGGACCGGGGGCTATCAGCATTTTCCGGACCACGTCCGGTTCTGCATACCGTTTCCAATTCCATGTATCTGACGAAGATTCCGCTGTGGCGCACTGCTGTATTATCGGTCCGACCGGACAAGGTAAAACAACGTTGCTGACGTTTTTGGCCGGACAGGCCATGCGGCATGGCGATTTGCGCGTCTTCTTCTTTGACCGTCACCGCGGTGCGGAAATCTTTACTCGCGCTATCGGCGGCGCTTATATCGGTTTTGACGGCGATGAAAAAAATGTGTCGATGAATCCGTTTGACTGTACTGATAATCCGACCAACCGCGCATTTCTGCGCCGTTGGATGAAAGCTATTACCATGGTTGACGATGCTTTGTCCGAAAAGGAAATCGGCCGCGCGGTAACAACAGCTTTTGACTATCTGCGGCCGGAAGAGCGGGTGATGAAAAATCTGTATAAAAGCTGTTTTTCGCCGACCGGAAATATGCGTCGCGAACTTTTCCGCTGGATAAATCCCGAACAGTACGGTAATATTTTCAATGCTGACACCGATAGCCTTGATTTAAGGCAAAAACGTTTTATGGCTTTTGACTTTACCCATATTTTTGAAGATGAAACGCTGGCGCCGGCCGTCATCAGCTATATTATGCACCGAATTCAGTCTGAAACGGGAGAAACCGGCGTGCCGTCATTGATTATGATTGATGAAACGGCACCAATGCTGAAACACCCGATGTTCCGCGATTATTTCATGATTGGGTTACAGGAAGGCCGTAAAAAGCGCCAGGCTTATCTCTGTGCGTTCCAACAGCCGAATATCATTGATACGCTTGGCGTCGGCGAAGTGATCCGCGGCCAGTGCCAGACGGTTATCTTTTTCCGCAACCCGCAGGCCACCCCGGAGGATTATGCCAACTGGAATCTGACGCAGCGGGAAATAGATTTTATTTTTGGTAAAAGCTATCGTGATTTTCCCTATGCAATTCTCCTTTCCCGTCCGGCAACCGGTGAATCCGTGATTCTCGACGTCGATTTGAGCGGTTTGGGGCCGTATCTGAAACTGTATAACTCCGGCCGTAAAAACGTTTTGTTGGTTGAAGAGCTTATCAAGGAATACGGTGAGGATAATTTTGTTACGAAATATTTAAATATTGCATGATAAGAGTAAAGTTCACACAGTTGTAACACAAAATATGTTAATATTAAAAATAAGGCTCTTGCCGCAGATATTATAATGGAGGTTGCCAATGTCAATGAACAGGAACAGTTTCATCAGAATTATGGCCGGAATCAGCATATTGCTGGCTTCATCCTCTGCAATCGCACTGATTCCGACAGTTGACTTTTCCGCAATCGGGGAAGGCGTCAAGTCAAATATTGAATTGGTCAAGCAATCTTCAATTGTGGCTGAAGCCACATCATTGACCGGAGAGATAAATTCAACAATCGGCAGCGCCAAATCAAGCATCTCACAGTTGGGAATTGAAGATGCCCAGAAAGAAGTTGAAAAGCTGAAAAAACAAAAAGAAAATCTGGAAGAAGCCAAAAAAGAATACGATAAATACAAAAGTGAACTCGAGGCGCAAAAGCAGGCGCTTGAAGATGCCAAAGCCGAAGCTGAGCGTTACAAAAATGAAGCTCAAAGCGCTGTAAACGATGTCAAAGATGTGACAGCCGCAGCACAAAGCGGGGTATCGGAAGCCAAAGACATGGCGTCTGGAGTGAAAGAAAGCGTATCCGGTGCGGCAGATACTGTTTCCGGCGCCCTTCCCCAGACGGGAAGTTCATCGCCTGCGCCGTCAAGCAGCCGCCAAAGTTTTAACCAGCCTCAGCAGCCTCTGCCGGAAACAACGGTAAACAATACGTCAGCGGCAACGGATTTGGTGGCGGCTCAAAGTGAAATAGCCCGCTTGCAGGCTGAACTAAATGCCTTAAAGACTCAGGGACAGCAACAGCCGGTGGGAACAGTCGGCAATACGGCGGTTCAGGAAAATCCCGAAACGATTCACGATTTGAATGAAGCTTTAGCGGAAATTGAACGTTTGAAAACCGAAATTTCTGAACTTAAAGGAGGTGAGTCAGAAGAAGAAGGTGCGGAAAACGCGGTTTTACCGGAGGTCGGGAGTTCCTCTGTGAATACGGAAAATACGCCCATGCCTTTAGAAGAACCGGAACCTTTTGTTGAAGAAACAGATGTTTCACCGGAATCTAAAAACACATTGCCGAAGCCGGATGAAGTAACTGAACAGCTTCTTCCCGTAACGAAAACAACCGTGCCGCAGGGAAATTTTCGCAAACGGCCGAATGTTAAACCGGTACAGAGTTTTTATGAAAAACAAAGTTTTAATGCAAATAAGGCGGAAAAAATTTATACGGCTTCCGTTGAAATGTCGCAGACCTTGAGTTTTGCGCAGGTTTCTTCCGAAGACGGAGAAGATACGGCGTCGCTAATGAATACGCCGACAGGAAAAAATGCCAAAACGGATGAATTTATTTTTTCAGATCAGCTGGCGCGTTATTGTGAGATTAATGTCAATAACCTTGAAGATGAAGAAGCCATGAAAAAATGTTTGCAGGATTTGGTCGCTTACCGTTCTGCCGGCGATATGCAGACCGCGGCTGCCGGTAATACGCTTTATACAAATATCATGCAGGATACGGCGTCAAGTTTGGCGGCCGAGGCGATGGCTATGAAAAATAAAGCCTCTAATTATGAAGACGAAGTATTAAAAGAGGTCAATGAGGATATCTCAAGCGCTTCAACAATCCGGGATGATATCAACAGCGTTGCGGAAACAAATAAACAGATACAACTGTTATTGAATGATATCTTGAAAGTCTATGCCGCGCAGGTATCTTTGGATGCTATGGATAGTTTGGCGAAGTATAATGCAAAATATACCGGGGAAGGAAATGAAGGAGCGGGCAATGGTTAAATTTCATTTCTTGGCATATATGTTTTTAGGATATTTCAGCCTGATATCGGTTGCCGGTGCTTTTGCTGATAAGGAAAAAGTCCAAAAGACGCTGAAAAAGGTTGATACGGGCGTGAAGCAGGGATTGGTTGTTTATGAAGATGCCCAAACATACAAAAGAGAATTGACCGATAAAGTAAACGGTGCCAAAGGGTTTATCGACAGCGCTTCAAATATGGCCTCTGCGGTTCAGGAAGGAAATCTGGACGACGCATTAAGCGCGGCGGAGAATATGGAAAGTTCTGCCGGCGTAATGGGAATCGAAAATATCAGAGGGACAAATTTAGATGCGATTGCCGGGAAATCAAACAATCTGAAAAATACGACGCCGTCGTTTATCTCAAATGTCAATGATCCCAAAACCAGCAAGGAGGAAGTCAGCCAAAACTTTAATGCCCAGCTGGGAGACGGGGATGATGTCGCCATCACTGAAAGCCAAAACCAGAAAATGGAAGCCATCCAACGGGAAAATCTGGCCAGTATGTATGCCCGTGCTCTGTCAACCAGAGTTGCCTTGGCGAAAGAAAAAGCGGCAACGCCGGAAGAAATTGATACCACTGACACTCGGCAGATTATTAGTGCTGTACAGAAAAGGGCGATGGTAACGGCTGCCCGGCTGAAAAAAATATTGGAATTTGAAAGCGCTATTTACGACTTTAACCTGACGGAAAAAAATAAAAATTATCAGGCTCAGCGCACGGGAATTTCAACCGCGGGAGGTGAAAAATGAGAAAACTGTTTTTCACAACGGCTTTGTTTTTTGTTTGTACGGCCGGGCCGGCATTGTCTTTGCCGAAAATTGATGCCGGCGGCAGTGCGGCTGAAATAACTAAAACGATTTCCGGTTATCTGGAAACGGGAAAGAAAAAAATGGATGAATCTGTGGCAATACAAACGGCGATCACTTATGGCAAAGGCGCTGCTGAAGCCGGTAAAGCCATGATGGAAATGAAGCAAAATGCCGAAGAAAAAATAAACGCAATAAAAGAAGATCCTTTGGGTGCCGGGCTGGATGCGGCATCTGATGTTGCCGATAAAACAGGGTTGAGCGAAAATGAAAAGCTGCAAAAAGCAGTGGATACGGTTGGTCAAAAAACAGAAGACATACAAAAACTGACAGATTTGGAAGCGCAGAAGGAAAAACTGACGACGGAACTGAATGAAAAAATGGCGGCGGAGTCCAAGACAACCCGGGCAAAAGTAGAGGTCCTGCAAAAAAACAATGACAATTTGCAAAAAATGATTAAGGAAAATCCGCAAAAAGCGGAGGAATATAAATCGCAGATAAAGAAAAATGAGGCAGAAATTACCGCATTGCAGGCAAAATTAGAAATAACACAAAAAGAAATTAGCGCGGAAAGCCTCGGACAGCTGACGGATATAAACGGTCAGGCAAATGCGTTGAAAAACAAGGCGGCAACTTTGGCCAATGCGGCAAAAGACAAGGCGGCTCAACAGCTTGAAGACAAATTGAACAGCATGGACAGCGAAAAGTCCCTGAATGAAACTGTTTCTAAAAACTATTTGGGCGAAAATGAAGCAGAAGACGCTGAAAATACTACCAGAATAAAAACCTACAGAACTTATGTTGCCGCTCAGGATGTTTTGAATGTTTTTCCGAAAGCCGTAGCCCTAAAGCAGGGATTGGATGAGGAAAACACCGAAACCGGAAAACTGGCGGCCCGGACCGGGGCATTGGATGGAAGTGTCAGCGCCGTGAATATGGGGACGCAGGTGAGCGTCAAAAATATAATGGCGATGGCCAAATATGTCGAGATTATGCTGCTTGATATGAAAAGACGGACATCTGAGGATTTGGCATCCATTGAAAGCGTTAAACAAACGCAGCCTTCGGATGATATAACAAGTTTTAATCTTGATAATTATATCTATGAACCGGAAACGACTTCGGAGGGAAAATAAAATGAAAATATTTTCTAAAATATGCGCAGGCATAATCTGTTTGGAGAGCGGTTTGTTCGCATCGTCAGCTGTTGCGGGGATTCCGACGATTGACGGATTGACGGATGCCGGAGTCATAACCAATAATGCCGCAACGGTCTTAAACGTCACTAATACCGGATTGATAGAAAAGGCTCAGAAAGAAATTAAAAACGCCAAAGCCAAATATGATGAATATAAAAGCGACTATGAAGGTGTTTATAATAAGGAAAAGGCGCCTCTCGACGGCACAAAAACCATTGTGGAGTCCAAAATTGCCGATACGTCAGATCCCGTTTCCGTCCGGCGGGCAATGTATGATTTGTTTTTATCCTATCCCAACAATAATGTGTTTGAACGGCAAAAATATACGGACAAAGCCCGGCAGTTCTACAATGATACCATTAATGAGCTGTATACGTCTGTCCGCTTGCTGGAACAGGATTTTAATGCTAATATAAAACCGCGTATAGAAACAATGTCAACGGATATGATATCCGGCGAAAACGGCGCCAGCGTCGGAGATGATGACAACGGTTCCTGGAAAAATACCTATAATGCCTATAAAACGATGGATGACGTAGTTCAGGTTCTGGAAGAACTAACCGCGATGAAGGTTCAATATGAAACGGCAAAGGCTATCAGGGATGTTATCCGCCCGGCACCGCCGCCTGAGGAGGCTGCGGAACAAAAGGAAAGCCTGCTGGATACGGGAATTCGGATGGCTGAAAACACATCGTTGCGGGCAACCGCCGGGAAAGGGGAAGTTTTGGCTTTTGCGCAAGTGCAGGAACAGGAATATTCTTACCGTTATAATCCTGACAGTGCCTCTCCCGTAAAGTTTACCGAGGCGCCGGTTCCTGATATTGAGTCGCCTTTTGCCGCTAACAGGGGGGCTTTGGAAGACTTAAAAAAGCTTAATCCGATTCACTATAAGGCGTTGGATGCTCTTAAAGTGCATAATCTGATGCAGTCCCTGCCGTCAAAACGCCAGACTTTCAAGAAATATGAGCAATATGTCCGCCTGCATGAAAAATCTGTTGAAGCGGTAAAACAATCAGATCAATGCGTGCTGGATTATCTGAAACATTATTATGAAGATCCTGAAAATGTCTGGTATGGACGGTATATCGGTGATCAGGTAACCGACTACGACTTGCGCAGCGGCCTGTCGGGCTGGGCGATAACCAGCTATGATACGGCCAAAGCGGCCCAAACAACGCCTGTTGATACGGAAGGCTTTGCTGAAATCAAATATGATGCGGAAATTGACAGTGGAGATATCTCGTCACTTGAAGAACAAAAAGAGGCCGTCGTAAGGGAATCCCAGTATAACAGCGGTTTTGTAAAAGAAGACGATCGCCGGAAAGCTGAAGAAAATACCCGTGATATGGAGCTGATTGCCTGGAATGTCGGTGCCGAGGCTGCCAAACTTCTGGCTGATGACCAATATAAGTCAGTTCCGCAATGGGGGACGCCGATTAAAAAATTTCCGATTTGGAATGATGTCAAAAGTTTTTACGGTCAGTATCTTGACGGCAAATATGACAATATGAAAGCCTATTTGAACCGGCTTAATTTTGAAGCGAAAATCATTGCTTTGGCGCAGGAGTTAAACAAAATAAGTACAACCAAGCCGCAATTGAAATTATATGCTGAACGGCAGTTGAGTAATTTGGCACAGAGCAGTGTCGGCGTTCCGGAAGTGGATTCGGACGGTGATATACAGATTAACACGACGCAAAGCGCCAAAGAACAGGATGTCTTAGTTTTGAAAAAAAACAAGGAAGCTGCGCTGCGGACATTACAGAGAAACCGGGAAAACTACGAAAAGGAACTGGATTCCCTGTCTGAAAAGGTAAATGAAGCAACCAAACGCCTCAATCGGCTTCAATATCCGGATATGAATACCGGAGAAGAAGAATTGCCGGAAGACGTGACGGCTGCACAGACAGAAACGGAAATCAAAAATCTCAGAACGCAGATAACTGCAGTCCAGAGAAAGCTGGATACGGTTGAGAATAAAATCGCCGAAATCGAAAAATCCTACATCCGTAAAGAACAGGCTATTGAAGGCAAATATCATTCAACGGTTGCCGATCTGCTTAAAAAGTTTCATCAGGCGGCTGAGCGGGATAATGTTTCTCTGGCGCCGGATAATGAAAATAACATCACTCTGGTTGAGGCAATCGGCTATGTTAACAGCTTAATCAGCCGTTCCGGCGGCATATTTGGCGATGCCAAAGATTATGCTTCCAAGGCGGTTGACCGCGCGAAAGAAGATTTATACCGGATGGGGGATGATTTGTACTTGGCGCAAAGCGGCAGTAAGATTGTTGCCCGCCACCAGGAATTGATAAGAGAGTTAAAGCAGATTCCTTTTGAGGCCATGGCACAGTCTTATTCTTCCGTCGCCGGGATTTCCGGCAGCGAAGCCGCTGTCAATTTGGTAACGACGGCTTTTCAGGCAACCTTACTGACAACGGTATGTATCCAAGATTCCTGTGACAATCCCGATGAAGAATATTTTGTCGGCAGTTCCGGAAAAGCTCGCGATTTTACGGCGCCTAAAGCCGCGCCGGACATGCCGTCCGCTCCGATACGCGAAGTTGTTCACCTGGATTACGTTGACTATAACAATATTCCGCAGTTAAATGACGGTTCGGTTGCGCGGGAAGGAATTTTAAATTATGGTTCACCGATACCGGAAATTTGGAAAATGATGCTTAAAAATCCGACCTTTGTGGAAAAGGACATGGATTTTGACAAAGCCTTGTCCCTCGGCGGCGAGCAGACGGTCTTTATGCGCGGCGGCGTCTTGCCCTGCCGCTCGGGCAGCTTTATTATTGATGCGTTGGGCAACCGGGCAGCCTACTATGTTGCTGATGCCCGTCAGAGCGCCTATCGCAAATGTCTGCCTTTGGAAACACAGAAAATTTCTCTTCTGAAAAATGTGACCGTGTTCAACAAGGAAATAAAAAAAGACAGTCTGGCCGAATTGCTGCCCTCGATAACTGCGGCTTCGCCGAGCGAACTTGGGGTGTTTCTGAAATCCGTTGATAACAAGCTTTACTTTGGCGATATTGAGCAGCAGACATATAAGCGTATTTCTGAGATTATGAATGACCAGTCCCAAAAGGACACTTATGAAATCAGTGTCCCCGACTATATCTACCAGAAAGCGTCGTTCAGTGAAAACCAGATCGGAAATTTCTTGAGATTTGTTGATGACGAGCAGGAATACCGCCAGATTCTGGAAGAAATGAAGGTTAAAATTGATGAGTTGCAGGAAGAAGTGATTGCCGAATTGAAAAAAGCCGGCTATTCTCCGGCTGAGGATTTTAACCTTGCGGATGACGACGATTATAATGAAGCGTTGCGCGTCCTGGATGGGGCTAAAAATGCGCGGTTAAGTGAGGCGTATACGGACCTTGAGGAAATCGGAAATCCCGGCAATGAGGTCGTTGCCGACCGGATATCTTCGATTCGCAATATGCTGGATAGCATGACAAAGGATAAAAACGAGTTGCTGCAACTGTCGCAGAACTCTAAAAACGACAGCGAGCTGGATGAAAAGATTAAACGGGAAGAAGTGAACAAGGCGGCCGCGGACAAATACCAGCAGGAAGCAGATGAAGAATTTGAAAAAGAAATAAATAATTTTGAAATTCCTTACTGCGCTTCATACTAAACAAACGGAACGGAAGAATGAGTGAAGAAAAACAACTGGAAACAACCAAGATTTTATCCCTGACGGATGAAAGCGGCGCGCCGCGCGAGTTTATCAGCGAAGCGGATAAAGAGGTTTCAGGTGCAAAATTAAAATATTACATGTGGTTGTCCCGCCTGTTTATTTTGTTTGCCACGATTTCTCTGCTGGTTTTTATGAGTTCTTCACTGGCGCTGTTTGATTTGGCGCCGCGTGTCACTGTTGAACCTTTCTTGATTATCAAGCAGGACAATTCAGAGGGAATTGTCCGCTATGAGCCGATTGAAAAAGATATTGCTTCCAAACAGCAGCTGATGAAGATTTTTGTTGAGCAGTATGTTATTCTGCGCAACACTATCATTCGGGATGAGGCGGAGATGATGCTGCGCTGGTATCCGGGAGGAATGGTTAATTTTCTCTCTTCTGACTATGTCTTTTATGAATTTGACAACTACCGGAAAAATATCTGGCAGAAAATGTTGGATGCCAAAATTGTCCGGGAAGTGGAAATTATTTCCGCAGACAAGCTGGGCGGAGAGAAAAGCCCGGTATGGAAAGTCGATTTTGTGACCTATGACTTGTCCGAGGCGCAAAGGGATAACAAAACCCGCGGCCTGACGTTGCGCTCGCGCTACTGGACAGCTTCCGTCACGGCATATTTTATCAAGGAAAGGCAATTTGTCGGCCTGCGTTTAATCAATCCTTTAGGTTTTACTGTTACACGTTATTCACAGACAGAAGTGGAATTCTGAGTTAATCGATTCGTAACTTGTTGATAAGTTGGGGATTTTATGGGCTTGGTATTAGACTTTTAAATTAAATAAGTATATTTATTAAAAAGTATACAAAAGTTTTTAATGCGCAAAATTTATCCGAAAGGGCCCAAAATGTCTCGGAATCTGTTAATTTTACTGGTTATTCTCTTCCTTTCTGCCTGCGGAATTTTTGGTTCGTATTATGAAGCCGAACCGGTCGGGGTCGGTAAAGCCGTTGATGAACTCAAGCTTTCCCCTTGTGCCTGTCTGCAGCTTGAACTGCCAAAAAATCTGCCTGACTGGTATGTTGAAACAATTTAGTTTTAGGTGATGGTGCCATATGGTTAACCAGCTGAACGAAAATATAACCAAACAAAAGCTCCTTGGCGGCAAACCGCGAGCCGCGGCGGTGCGCCCGCGTAAAGATAAGGATGTTTTTGTCGGAAACGTCGGTGAAAAGCGTTACTTGTGGACGGCGCGTGCCTTTGCGATTGTAACGGCGATAAGCCTTTGCTGCAATATTATCCTTATTATGGCTATCGGGCAGGTCATCCCCCTTTATCGTGTGGAGCCTTTTTTGCTGACTTTTCAGGGAAAAGACGAACAGGTTTATTATGTTCAGCAGGTGCCGGGAATGGATGAGGAAAAAGCCATTACCGAAGTATTTGTTCGCGAATACGTTTTGCTCCGCAGCTCTTTTGAGCGGGATATTCCCGAAATGGAATCTCGCTGGATGCCCGGCGGTCCGGTTCAGGAAATGTCTTCGGCGGCGGTCTATGATGAATTTATCAAAACAACGGCGCAACGGGCTTTGGATTTGATTCGTTCCCGCAATTTGCAGCGCAATGTGCGTATTTTGACCGTAAATGAAATCGGTGTCGGTTTGTGGCAGGTGGAATATGAAACGCAGGATATGTACCCGGATTCGGCAACGCCTGATATCAATTATTGGACGGCCAGCCTGCGCATTACATACCGCGCCAAAACTGTCAAATACGGCGAACGTCTTAAAAATCCGATTGGTTTTACCGTCACTCAGTATTCTTTAACTTATAATAAGGTTAAATAAGTTTTCTGGAAGGTGTAATAAATAATGGTCTTCAAATTAACTAAAATGTTCCTCTTGAGTACGGTCTGTGCTGTCATTGGCAGCGGAGCGATGGCTCAGGTTACGATGAATAGCCTTGATCAGAATGCTGACCAGAGTCAGGGGCAGTATATGCCGATGAATATGGGGTATGCTGGTTTTAGTTCTTTAGGGATGACGCAGGCTGCCTGGCTTGATCCTATGCAGAACCTGGGCGAAGGCCAGACGCGCCCCGCATACTCCAAATATTATTGGAGCCCGGATTTGGTTTTGCCGATTCGTTTGCGTGAAGGTATGATGACGCTGGTCAATTTTCCTGAATGGGAGTTGATTGAAGATATGTATATCGGTGACAATGCGACATTTGACGGGCAGATTAGCGGCCCGAATACGATTTTGCTCTATCCGCGTAAAGGGGCTAGTGTCGGCGTTGATACCAACATCATCTTATTTGGGCGCTCCGGAAATCGCTATGTTTTTTATGCAAAAAGCGAAGGTGTTAATACCGAGCGTCTGACCAACTCAATTATCGATATTGATGTTATTGGCGGAAAAAACGGCAGCGGCCGCTCTTTGGGCGGCGGATACGGCGGCGCCGGTCGGGGAATTAATGCCAGTGCCGGCGGTGACGGTTATTCCGTTGATTCTTCTTTCACCAAAAGAAACCAGCGGAATGACTGGATTAAGAGTATTCCGGTCGATCCGACCAAATTTCGTTTTGACATTGAAATCTACATACCCAACCCTGATGATGTCGTAATTGCTCCGGAGCGGGTATGGCGTGATGATATCTTCACCTATATTGATTTGGGTGAAAAAGCATTGAATATGACGCAGCGTCCGATTGTAACAATGATTGTCGAACGTTCTGAAGTGCCGGTCGGTTTCCGGACAAAAGGGCCGAATAACCGCCTGATTATTGTTGAAGGTATCGGTGATATGGTGCTGCGTAACGGTAAACGCATGGTTTGCCTGAAACTGCGCCGTTCTGATGATGCCGGTATGGAAAATGTTTCTTATGCGGATGATTTGTTCTCCAAAGAATGGTATGCTCAGGCGCCGGTTCCGGGACAGAACAGTTCGGATTTCGGCGACGGCAACATTTTGCAGGGGCTGGGGCCGACTTATCCGGAAGCCAGCGGCGGTATGCCCGGAAATCTCGGATATAATGGTGGTATGCCCGGCGGCGGAATGGGTATGGGAATGAATGGTATGCCCGGTGCCGGCGGCGATTTTGACATTTCTCATATGCAGCGGATTCAGAACACCCGAAACTATCAGAATTTGCCCGGTGCGGTGGGATACGGCGCCGGAATGAACGGTGCGCAAAGCGGTGATATTTCTATTGAATTGGGAACGGATGCCGATGTCGGAAAATTAGAAGCTTTATGGGCTGACTTGTCCAAGAAATATCCTGAATTGCTTAAAGATTATGAGCCGTTCTTCTCCGTTGATACGCCGGCCGACGGCCAGGGAAAAGAATTGTTCCATCTGCGTATCGGGCCAATCAGCCGTCTTGAAGATGGAGATATGATTTGCAGCCGCTTAGGACGTAACGGCGTATTTTGCAGTGTGGTGCGTACCCAATGAGTAAAGAAGCCTTAACACATTCTGAAGCGTATGTTAAGAAAACCAACCGCATAATTCTTGCGGTTGGTATTACTTCTTTTATTGTATTTCTGATTGGTATTTTTTTGCTGATTCAAAGTAAAAATACGCCGGATGAATATCAGGACCCTGTTTTTAACGATAATGATGACGCTCTGAATATCGGCGCCGCTAACCCTTTGGACAATGACATTGTTTTTAACAATATTGAAGAGGGCGAACTGCCCATTACCACAACGCCAAACCCGGTGCCCATGGGGCAGGTTGTTTTAGGGACAACTGCGCTCAACGTTTTGACAATAGGTACCAACGGTAAAGCTGCCGTAAAAATTACCGGTGTGCAGTTGGCTGAGCCGCCGGCCGACGGCTTCAGCTTTCATGACGGCTGTACCAATGTCGATTTGAACGGCGAGCGAGCTTGCCATATTACAATGGAATGGACGCCGATTGTCGCCGGAAATGTTCAAAACAATTTCATAATTACCTGGTATGAAACAAATTTGGGAAAAAGCAATTCCAAATCGGCTAAAGTTCCGGTTATCGGAAATGCAATAGATAAAACAGATTGTAATTTTTGTGAAAATGTTTCTCCGGGAAGTCCGGAAAAGACAACTTATACCAATGTGCGCGAAGCCGTCGGTCCTGACGGCAGCATTATCGGCATGATTGACGAAGATGGTTATGTCCGTGATAAAAACGGCAACGTTATCGGTCGCGTCAATGGCGACGGCCTGGTCGTCGATGATCAAGGCAATGTCATTGGCGTTGCCGGAAACCGTCGTTTGGTCTTTGATGAAAACGGCAATGTCATCGGCTATGTTAACCCTGACGGCAGTGTTGTTGATAAAGACGGAAATATTATTGGTAAAATGCTTCCTGATGGAACTGTGGTCGATTTGAGTGGCAACGTTATAGGCAAAACTGTCGATGCCGGTTATGTTTATGATAAAGATGGTAACATTATCGGACGAGTTTTGCCTGATGGAACTGTTGTCGATATGGATGGCAATGTTATCGGACGTTTGAATGAAAATGGCGAAGTTGTTGACGCTAATGGCCGAGTAATAGGTTATGTATCAAAACCCGGGCGAGTGTCGATTGATGAAAATGGCAATCCAATAGGTGTTGTCATGCCTGACGGAACAGTTGTTGACCGAAACGGCAATGTTATCGGTCGAGTTGATGAAAATGATAGTGTGATTACGGATGATATTATCGGAAAAATAAGTGATGTAACACACCGCTTGGCTTATGATAAAGACGGCAACGTTATTGGTTATATTGATGAAGACGGCAATGTTCGGGATTTTAATGGCAATATTATTGGTAAAATGCTGCCGGACGGCACTTTGGTCGATTTGGACGGTAATGTTATCGGTAAGGCCGGAGAATATGTTAAGTTAGCTCTCGACAAAGACGGTAACGTCATTGGTTATGTAACCAGTGACGGGCGTGTTATTGATGCTAATGGCAATCAGATAGGTTATGTCGATGAAAACGGTAATATTATCAGCGGCGTAAAGAAAAAAATAGGCTCTTTGGTTTCGACGGAACTGCTTCCGGTCGGGCCGTCCGGTGAAGTTATCGGTAAGGTAAACAATGACGGAACGGTAGAAAACTTTGAGCGTCAGATTATCGGACGGACCTTGTCTAACGGTTTGGTAAAAGATATGTCTGGAGCGAAAGTCATTGCCAGACTGGTTCGCGGCGGGTTGGTCGTCGGCTATGGCTGCCGCAATATCGGCTTCCTTGAAAAAGACGGCAAAATCCGTAAAGGAAACCAGGAATTTGATTACAAAATCATGCCGTCCGGCGTTGTTGTCGATACGTCCAACCAATATGTCGGAGAGGTTATTCAACCGGGGCCGGCTTTTGACAATAACTGTACCTTGATTGGCGAAATCGGCAATGACGGAATTGTCAGAACGGCCGGCGGTGATTATGTTGGTTGCGTTAATCCTGACGGAACGGTTTTAAATGAAAAGGGCGATATTGTCGGCGGCGCCAAAAAGAACGGTATTGCCGTTTCTTATGATGGTGACTTTTTGGGCACGGTTTCCGATGACGGTCTGATTATAAACGCGGCATTGCTTCCAGTCGGCTGTATCGGGACATATGGCGATGTCTTTAATCGTAACGGCGGATATATCGGACATATTCAGGATAAAAGTCTGGCGTTTGATATGCAGGGAAATTTCCTTAATACGCTGAATGAAAAGGGCAAGGTATCTGTCGCCGGGAAGCCTGATTATAAAGTTTTGTCCAATAATGTTCTGGCTGACGACAATAATAATATCGTCGGCGTTTTACTCAGTCATAAGTCTGTTGTCGGCGATGCTGACGGGAGCTTTATGGGACGTCTTTTCCCGGATGGAAAAGTTTATAATGAAAGCGGGGGCTCTGTCGGCAAAATCAGCGGTGACGGCATGAACTTTTATAACGGAACGCTCGGTAAAATCATTCCCTACGGTCAGGTTGTAGATTTTAACGGCAAATATCTGGGAAAAGTCAATTATGATGGCAAGGTAATTACCAAATTTGGCGAAACTTTGGGAAAAGTCGATTCCAAAGGCATTTTCATTGACAATAAAGGCGAATATCGCGGGGCTGTCGTTACCAAGGGGCCGGCAATCGGGTATGACGGCGCTTATCTGGGGTATGCCGTTTCCGACGGCAGCGTTATTGACTTGGAAGGAAAAAGAAATGGCCGTGTAACTTCCGATGCCAAGGTTTTAGATATGCAGAATAATGTTATCGGGGAAGTTATCCCGGAAAACATCATGGTGGATATCTGGGGAAATTACAAAGGGCGAATGAACTCCCTCGGTGATATTCTGGACTTGAAGAATGATAATATTACTGCTATTCTGCCGGGCGGGTCGACGGATAAAAACATCAGTGTTCTCAAACGGGGAGCGACAATAGATTTCTCCGGCAATGTTTCGGGAGCAGTCCTGCCAAACGGTGAAGTGATTGATGTCAATAATGTTGTGTCCGGCCGGGCTTTGTCCGATGGCAATATTGTCAACCGCAACGGCCGCTTGAACGGCGAAGTGGTCAGCGGTGATATTGTTATCGGCAACAACGATAAAGTCGCCGGTTATGTTACCCTTGACGGCCGTGTCAAGGGGAAGGACGGCAGCGTTGTCGGGCGTTTGTTGTCGGGAGAAATGGCCATAGACAACAACGACGGCATTTTGGGGCGGATTTATAAAATTGGCGCAGCCATATTGGGAAATGACGGCAAATATATCGGCCGCCTCACCGCTGACGGCAGCGTTATAAGCAAAAACGGCGCGCGTATCGGTTATTTGAAAAATAACGGTTCGTTTGTTGATTTGGATAAAAAGGTGTCAGGCTATGCCTTGCAGGAAGTTGCAAAGAACCGGAGGAACTAGGGTGAAGCAGTTGCGTAAATATTTTACTTTATTAATCGTTTTCTGCCTGATGTTGGGAGCTTTAGGAATAAAGTCTGCGCTTGCAGTTGAAATTACGGCGATAGATTTTAACGGTGATTTGATTGGTAAGGTTATCCCGAACGGCCAGGTTGTCAGCTATGATAACCAGCTAATCGGAAATGTAACGGCTGACAGCTTGATTGTCGATTTTAACGGCAAGCTGATTGGCGGTGTCGTTCCTCAGGGAATTGCCGTCGGTAATGACAATAAGGTTTTGGGAAAAGTCAATAATGACGGTTCGGTGCGTGTCGCTTCTGGGAAAATTATCGGCAAAGTGCTGCCCAATGGTTTGGTCATTGATGATTATTTTAATGTTATCGGCGCTGTTTTGTTTCCGGGACTGGTTTATTCCGATGACGGAAGAACGGTCGGACGCCTGACCGGAGATGGGGCTTATACCAATCTGCAAGGGCAAAATGTCGGTTTTATAACGCCTGATGGCTATGCTTATCGCAGGAACGGCAGCGAATATACGCTGGAAGGCCGTTTGATTTCTTCAAAAATGATAATTTCTCCTGAAGGAAAATTTATCGGCAGTATTGTTCCCGGCGGCCAGATAACGGATTTTGACGGTAATAACATCGGCTTTATCCATGCGAACGGTTTTGCCTATAACGAGAGTTCGGAAGTCATCGGCCGTCTGGTTCGTTCCGGCTATGCCTTTGACAATTTTGGGAACTATCTGGGTATCGTAACTTATAATGGTGAGGTCGTTAATGATAAAAGCGAAGTCATCGGCCATTTGCTGATTGACGGCCGGATTGCCGATTTGGAGGGAAAACCGGCCGGGTTTGCCTTGGATATCTCCGCAACCGTAACAGACCGTAACGGCAAATATGCAGGGCGCATTATGCCAGAGGGCAAAATAGCCTTGGCACGTGAAGTTATTGGCCGCGTCGGCGCTGCTGCCGTAGCTGTTGATAATGAAGGGAATGTTATCGGCGATATCGTCTTCACCGGGCCTGTCTTCGATTATAAAGGGCGGATTGTTTCGCACGCGTTGAAGAATGGCGCAATCGTTTCTTTTGAAGGAAATTCTTTAGGCTATATCAGCCGCGACAATGCTTTTGATACAACCGGAAGCCTCGTAGGCAAGGTGATGAGTTACAGTCATGCCGTCAATAGCAAAAATCAGCCTTTGGGCGTCAGCGGCATAACCGGAACCGTCTGGGATAAGGAAGAGAAAAAAACAGTCAGTCCGTTCGGCTATGTTTTTAATGCCGATGGCAGTATCGGCGGCAGCCTGATTAACGGTTCTGCCATATACGGCGCCAATGGCGGAGCCGCAGGCGTTATCAATGCCAACGGAATACTATACAATGGTGAAAACCGCCTGAAAGCCGCTTTAACCCAATCCGGACTGGTCTTGTCAGAAAACAATAATATCTTAAGCGGAACCGTTGATGCCTCAGCCGTGCAAACGTTTGCCGGGAATCCTTTGGGAAATATTATCAGTGAAAATTTTGTCTTGGGCAAAGATATGAAAATACTGGCAAAGATTTTGCCGGACTACTCGGTTGTGCCGGCTTCATCCGGCAATACGGCGGAATTAAGCCCCAAAGTCGGACAGGGAATAAAAGGCGATTTGGCCGTAAATACATTTGGGCAGCTGCTGGGGTATATCGGTGCGGACGGCAGTGTCCGCGATATCCACGGCGGCCGTATCGGTAAAGCTGCGTCAGGTTTTAATGTTTTGGATAATAACGGCAGTTTTATCGGCGGACAGCTTCCTTTCCGCAGTATTGTCGATTTTGAGTGTCAGCCGCTGGGCGTTATAACCAGCCGCGGTGAAATTCGCAATACGCGCAATGTGAAATTCGGCTGGCAGTTGTTAAACGGTCAGGCTTATGCCGAAAATGGCTCATTAATCGGATATGCAGTTCCCGAGGGCGGCGTTGTTGATTATGCCGGAAAAGTTATCGGAACCGTTTCTGCTGACGGTCATATCCTGAACGCCACCGGCGAAGATTTGGGATGTCTGGATTATCGCGGCCGGCTCCTTGACAGCAACGGAAACATAGCCGGAGCTCTGATTGAATATGTTCCGATTATGAACTTCAACAGTACGCTTATTGGTCGGGTTATCGTTGACGGGCGCGTTGTTAACGGCAACAACCAGTTTATCGGTGCAGTGCAGCCGGACGGAAGCGTCATTTCCGAAACAGCGTCTTTAGTCGGACAGGTCTTCAAATATAAATTTGCTTTTGATAACCGCAACAACTTCCTGGGACGGATTAATGATTCCGGAGAAATCATCAGCGATAGTGGCAATGTCATGGGAAGTGTGGACAAAGACGGTTACGCCGTTAAAGACAACCAAAAAATCGGTTATGCATTATATGATTTGTATATTTATGACAATGACTATAAAACCATAGGCGTTATTGGCAAAGACGGCAATGTCCTTTCCTTGAACGGGCAGAAAATGGGCAACATGGATCGCGGCTTTATGGTTGATAAGAACAGCAAGGTTCTTGCACGCGGCAATCGTGATTTTTATATCCGGGACGAAAGCAATCAGGTTTTGGGCGAATTGAAGCTGAACGGAGATGTTGTCAACCGTGAAAATAAGGTCATTGGCCGTCTGGGCAGCGACGGAAATATCTTTAATACGGATGGAACGCTTATCGGCGTTGCTAAGCCGTTACAGTACTATAACGTAACAATTGACCGTGAAAAAATTTATGATGCCGACGGCAATGTTGTCGGTTATTTGGCGAATGACGGCAATGTCTACGACGAAAACGGCAGGTTGATTGGCAAACTGGGTGAAGACGGCGTCGTCCGCGGTGAAGACGGTAGTATTATCGGCGGCTTGGGCAGCGATTGGTATGAACGCGTGGAACTGAAAAAACCGGATGAAAATCTGCCTCAGGTCGGCATTTATGGCAATGAAGAGGAATTAAAAAATAAAGACTTCCGAAAATCCCTGAATATTGCTTTAACGCCGGATGGAGAATATCTGGGGGATATTTTGGAAGACGGCCGGGTTGTTGATAAAAACGGCAAATATATCGGCCGCAGAATGCCCGACGGATTGATTATTGATGATGACGGAACCTTGATTGGAATTGAAGAAACGCAAAAGCCTCAGGGCGGTGGAATGTTTGTTCCTCCGGGAACTTTTGGCAGCGGCGGTGCCTATGGAATTGGGGCCGGCCCCGGCGGAAACCTTGGCCCCGGCGGCGGCTTTGGCCCGGGAGAACGTTACGATCCGCAGCGTGCGGCGGCTTTGGCTGCGGCGCAGAATGAACGCCGTCAAAATATGGGGGTAGGCCATATTGCTTCAAATTCCAGAAAAGAGAGCTTTGACGGTTATCAGAAAAACTGGGATAATGAAGGAATTAACAAATCAATTTCTTCATGGCGCGTTGATTTAAGCGAAATGATTTTTGCCGACAAGCCTATTCCGGCCGTTATTGCCCGCTCTATAGATTCGAACAATCCGACGCCGATTACGGCTTATGTTGAACGAAATGTATATGCGGAAGAAGGGCGTAACATTATCATTCCTGCCGGCAGCCGGTTAATGGGAACGTTAAACAGTATGGTTGCCACGACGGAATCGACTTCGCAGTCCGCCAAAGTTCAAATCAGTTGGGAACGTTTAATCCGTCCCGATGGCGTTTTGTTCACTTTCCAGGGAATTACAGCAGACGCGATGGGACGCGGCGGCGCGTTGGGCTATCTTGACCAGCAGTTGTTCAAGAAGTATACGCTGCCGATTCTCACAACGGCCTTTACCAGCTATACGTCATATATGATGGCGCCGAATGAAAACTCGGAAAATGAGGTTGAAACGCCGAAACAACAAGCCGCAAACGATGCCCGTCAAAACTTCCTGACACAAATGAATGAAGTCTTTTCTCAGATTCTGTCAGATAAGTCAAATATCAAACCGTTGACTTATGTCCCGGCCGGAACGCGCATTATTGTTTTCCCGAATGTTGACTTGTGGCTGAGAACGCCGGAACGTGATGATGAAGATTCTACGGGCGGAAAACGTAATCTGCTGGTTGACGATAAAGAGGTTCACTCTCAGATTAATGACGAGCAGGCTAAGAAAAACACTTCAACGCCGGTAAGCAAAGGCGGCGGCGGGGTTGAAACGACGGGCGGGCAGGTTCTCTATCAGTCTTCAGCCACCGATGCGGAAGCCGCCAGCCCGAAATTGATTGATGATGCGACCATCAGCAATCAGCAGCGGGCGCAGCAGGCAGCCAAAGCTCAACAGGCTGCCATAAACGGCGCGGTGCCTCCGCCGCCTCCGTCAACCACAGCTTCGGCGCCGGTTCTTGTTGCGCCGCCGACGACTTCGGCCAGAGCTTCAAATACGTCGTCCGGAAGCAGCGGTGCAGGCAGTTCTTCGGTTAAGTCAGACAATAGTGTGCCGCAGTTGTTCTAAAAGGAGTAGAAAATGAGCTTTAAAGTTTTAGAATCTGTCTTGAGACCTTTGGCCTATTGGTATAATCAGGATAATATTGAAGAAGTCGCCATCAACCGCTCCGAACAGATATGGCTGCGCCTGCGCGGTAAACGTGCCTATCCTTGGGTGATGTATGAAGATAAAAAACTTACCAAAGACTACCTGACAGATTTGCTGTATATTATTGCCAATACTTATGAACTGCCGTTTGATCCCGTTTCGGGAACGCCGGTTGTTTATGCCACGATTCCGGGCGATCACCGTTTTTCGGCGATTGCCGGAAAGAACGTCATGTATGACGAGGGCGATTTGACCGGCGGCATTGCGTTGACAATCCGCGTTCACGCCGATGATGTCGCGTTCGGTTTGCAGGATTATGGATTGAAGCAGGGGGAGGGGCTTCATAAAATCAATCCGTTGAAGAATATCAAAGATCCTACGGACCCATACGAACGCCTGCTGTTGAGCATTAAACGCGGCGACCATATTCTCATCAGCGGCGCGACCTCAACCGGTAAGACAACATTCTTAAACAACCTGCTCAAAATTCTCGACATTCACAAACGGATTGTGACAATTGAAGATACCCGGGAATTGATTGTCCCGCATCCCAACCGGGTTCATGTTGTTTTGTCCCGAACAGAGCAGACCAACGAATTTGATTATGCCAAAGTAATTGACCTTGTTGTGCGTTTCACGCCGGATGCCATTATCGGCGGCGAAATTTCGACCAACAACGCCGGCGCTATCTGGGAATTAATGGGGTCTGGTCACGACAACTGTCTGGCGACTATTCACGCCGAAAGCTCGGAAGCTGCTTACGAGGCTTTTGTCGATCGTATTCTTCATACTTATCCGACGGCAGACAGAAACAAAACTATTCAGGAAATGCACCGCCGGTTGCGTGTAGTGCAAATCAGCCGTGACGGCAACCTCCGTGCGGTAACGGAAATTACATAAAAATAAAGCGCCGGAAAAGGCGCTTTTTCATTTGACTTTCAAGCCGGTGCATAATACAAAACAGACAATCAACTAACTTTATGTTTTATTATTAAATACGATAAATTATGCATTTTATTAAAAATGTCGCATGGATTCTAAAACATCCGTTGCTGGCCTGTCATTATCACAAATTAAAAGGCTGCCGGGAAGGAGATTTTGTTTATCATGATTTCAGTTATTCGTCAGAGTATGATGTAAGCCGAATTCCGATAGGTTTTGTTGGCTATATAAATCATCAGCGTGACAATTATGCGGGAAACCGTATCTATATTGTCGGGGTAGATACTTATAATCAAAAACTATGCCTGAACGACGCAATTAAAGATTGTGAGGCATATGATGTTATCGGAACGAATAGTCATAACTGGACGCTTGGTAACTGGAAACAGCTCGTCAGATTGTCTGAAAACTCTGATAAACTGGCGCAGTGTCTGCAAAACTTTACCAAACAGGATGTTTTGGAAAATATGTTTTGGACAACCTCCGAAGACAGAAAAATGCGGAGTTATTATGCAGCAGTACGGCTGAAAGATGGTTTTATTTATCAATACAATGAACGATATAAAACCTATTTTCTCCGTTTGTTGATTTTGTAGGAAAAGCTTTTTTAGCTGAATGTGTAAAATCCCTGAAAGCGTAACAGCAATTTCAGGGATTTTTCTTCGTCGAATTTTTCCTCTCTGCGATAAAAAAATAATGGTTAAATATTGCAATAATATATGCTATATTATGCCGTTCCGATTTGGTGACTTGCTCCAGCCCGTTGGTTGGCGTGGGAACATCCTGCGTCGGAAAATATGGATCCTGCCAGTGTCCGAGTTCTTACCGGTCTTGCGAATGCGGCGGCGCGTCCGGGGCAAGTTCTTGCACGATAAACGGCGAAATCAAATATTCCTGCTGTAAGGCTTGTTGTGATTCCAGCTAGCCTGGCGGGTGTTCGGTACACAGAACTTGGTTCGGTGAGTGTAAGTAACTAAAAAAGGCAGTAAACATGATATGCTTACTGCCTCTAAAACTTTCCAGAAAAGTTTTATCAGGCATTGCCGTCACGAACCAGTAAGCCCTTATAGGTAATAAAATCAGGTGTTTTACCGGCAAACGTATCAAATTTTTTGATTAATTCGGCAACTTCTTTATCTTTTACCGGCTCGGCAAAACGGGCGGTATTTTTAGAAGCGTTGCGAGATGCCTTTCTGCCGGACGTATCATTTTTGTTGTCAGCAAGCTGTGCAGCAGTTGCAACTTGTTGCACTTCTTGCTCCTTCGCCTTGTCCACCTTAATTTCCTGCGGCGCTTTCAAAATCTTATCCAGGATTCCCTGTGTTTCTTTGGAGCGGCGGTTGGTGTATACAATATTTTGTTTTTCCGCCGGAAGAATATCAAGAATCTTTTCCAAATTATCCAGCTGCTTTCTTTTTTTAATCAGGTTGATGTCATCAACAACTAAGATATTGGTCTTAGACAGGTCTACTTTTTGCGTTTCCAGCAAATCAACCAGCAAATCCGGCGACCCGATAATAACATTGGCTTCTTTCTCGATGTTTTCGTCTGCTTCCTTTTCCTCGGTTTCAGCTTCAGCATGATATTTGTTAAAAATTGCCAGCCAATCGGAAACGGCAACAGATTGTTGGGAATCCGGCGTAATAATCAAAATATTCGGAGTTGCTTCAACATTGCTTTCTTGTGCTCTGCTGATAATATCCAACAACGGAAAAACATAAGAACAGGTTTTGCCGCAGCCTTGCGGCGCAATGGTAAAAATGTCTTTTCCCTGAAGGATTGACGGAATGACATCAGTCTGAACCGTGGTTGGCTCAGTGATTCCTAACTCTTCCATTGCCTTGATTGTAACATCGCTTAAACCCAAATCTAAAAAATTCATGGTATCTCTTCTTTTGTAATTGTTTAAATTATTTTAATGAAGTATTATTTATTTTGCAAAGATAGTCAACCGTATAGTTAATTTTTAGGATAAGAACATGTTAATGAACAAGGACAATTCCCTGCTTTTGATTATTGATGTACAGGAAAGGCTGGTTACGGCAATGGACAGCCCCCGGGAAGTCATTAATTGCTGCGCAAAACTGGTTTCTGTTGCCAAACGCCTGAATATTCCGTTTCTTATCACCGAACAATATCCTAAGGGATTGGGACAGACGATTGTGGATGTCCGTCAGGCAGCCGGCCCGGATGCCGGATATTTTGAGAAACTTGAATTTTCGGTGATGCGTAATGAAAAAATTTCCGCCGCGGTGAAAAACAGCGGTAAAAAACAGGTTGTCATTGCCGGTGTCGAAACTCATATTTGTGTTTTGCAGACGGCGATGGAATTGGCGGAACAGGGCTATGCCGTTTTTGTCGTTTCCAACGCCTGTTCTTCCCGGGAGAACCTCCAGCATGCCTTTGCGCTTCAGAGAATGGCAAGGAACGGAATAGACGTTGTTTCTTCGGAAATGGTTATTTTTGAATGGCTGGAAAAAGCCGGAACCGAAGAGTTTAAGGAAATCAGCCGCAAGTATGTGATTTAATATTTGACAAAAATGTCAAAGTCATACTATATTGAAAGGGTAATTTTATTACTTTTCTTATCATTATGCACTAAGGACGTGTCCTTGCCGCATAGCAGTATTAACCGTTAAAATTTTTGCTTATGAAAACAAAAAAAATTATTTTGGGAATACTGGGAATCTGCGGGATATTTATCCTGTTGGTTATAACTTCGACAGCGCCGCTTCCGCCGGTTTATGCCATAACAGATATGCAGTATGACGAGCGGGGATATGTTCGCGAAATAACGCTTTCCAGCGGAAATACGTATTATGTATGTCAAAAAATGCCGGGTTTGGCCGTAAATGACAGCGTTTATTTGAGCCGGCCTTTTCTGTCGACTTCTGTTTGGGACGGCAGTCCGCATATCCGGCTGCGTAAAGTCCGTTAAATTAAAAAAATCCCCTTTGTCTTGGCAAAAGGGATTTTTTGTTTGTCTAATCTGAAAGATTATTTTCTTCCGTATGAATCTTCATAACGGATAATGTCATTTTCATCAAGCGTTTCTCCGGTCTGAATTTCAATAAAAATCATGTCCCGGCCGCTGTCATTTTGGATTCTGTGTTTGGCCTTGACCGGAATATAAACGGCGTCATCGGCTTTGCAGACGATTTTTTTGTCGTCCAGCGTAACAACCGCTTCGCCTTCAACAATGGTCCAGTGCTCTGCGCGGTGGTTGTGCGACTGCAAAGAAAGGATATTGCCCGGTGTAACGGTGATTCTTTTAACGCAGAATGTGCTGCCTGCGTCCAGAACTTCCCAAGTTCCCCATGGACGGGTGTCATGGTCGCCTTTTTTGTAATTATTTGCCATTTTTTAATCTCCTTAACCAAATATTAGACTTGATGAAACAGAATATAGATAATATAACTTAAAGCGCAATAAAAATTTTTATCAGGGTAGAGATTAATGAAGTCCCCCGCTACAAATCAGGCTTTTGCAACATTGAAGCTTCTCCGCGAAATTAACGAGGAGCAGATTGCCGTTGAAGACAAGCTCAACCGCATAACAAAAGTGATTGCGGAGCAAATGGAAGCAGATGGCGCTTCCTGCTTCATCAGTATTGATGACAATTATCTGGAGTTGTTTGCCGCCTATGGATTTAATCCCAATGCTGCCCACCGCGTTTCATTCCGCGTCGGTGAAGGGTTAATCGGCAATATCGCCAAATACTGCCGCCCTCTGGCTGTCAGCGATGCCCCCTCTCATCCGAAATATGTGTATAATAAAGAATTTGGCGAAGATGATTACAAGTCTTTTTTAGGTGTGCCGTTAATCCGCCGCAATCGTTCGGTTGGCGTCCTGCTGATTGAAAACCGGGAGCAGCGGGAATATTCCGCCGCGGATCAGGAAGCGCTGGAAACAATTGCCATGTTTGTTGCCGATATTGTAACGTCCGATGATATGGCGGAGTTTAAAAACAGCCTGATAAAGCAGCGTGGTTTGATTACGCGGGAACGTGTCAAAGGTTTGAGCCTAAGCAAAGGCTATGGGTTGGGAGCCGCGGTTTTGCACCGCCGCCGCCACGCCGTTACGAAGATTATTGCCGAGGACAAGGATAAGGAACTGGATCGCCTGACCGCCGCCCATAAAAAAATGAATGAAGACTTGGACGCCAAATTTAATTCGACCAAATTGGGAATAGGCGAACATATGGATATCCTGGACGCTTATCTGATGTTTGCCAAGGACAAAGGCTGGTTTAAAAAAATTGCCGACAACGTAATGAGCGGGCTGACTGCCGAGGCGGCAATCGAACGCGCTTATGAGGATATGTGGAACCGCCTTTCCGCCACCAAGGACAATTATCTGAAAGAACGTTTGCATGATTTGCGGGATGTCGCCGACCGTTTGCATGCCTATTTAAGCGGCGATTATGAAAATACGGCCGCAGCTGATGGTGATGATATTATCATTATTGCCCAAACCATGGGGCCGGCTGAGTTGATGGACTATGACTATCGCAAAATCAGAGGTTTGTTGATTGAAGACGGCACGCCGACGATGCATGTCGCTATCGTCGCCAAAGCTTTGAATATCCCGGTTATCGCCAAAATAAAAGGCTTGTTTGAAGAGGTCAACCGCGGCGATATGATTGCCGTCGACGGTAATGAGGGCTATGTTTACCTCAATCCGTCAGCGGAAATAAAACAGAAATTTAAGGCCAAAATTGAAGAGAAATTAAAACTTCAGGAAAAGCTGGCTGAATTGCGCGATTTGCCGTCGCAAACACTGGATGGTATCAGGATTGGCCATGCGATTAATGTCGGTCTGGCCTTTGACTTGGATTATCTGGAAACGACAAATTGCGACGGTGTCGGGCTGTATCGAACGGAAATCCCTTTCATGGCCTCGACGGTTATGCCGGATGTTGAGCAGCAGATAGCCTATTATAAAGAGCTGATGGACAAGGCCGGAGATAAAAAAGTCATCTTTAGAAGCCTGGATGTCGGTTCGGACAAGCTTCTGCCGTATTGGGCCGGGCTGAACGAAGAAAATCCGGCCATCGGCTGGCGTTCGATTCGCATTACGCTTGACCGGCGCGCAATTTTGCGCAAACAGATTCGCGCGTTTTTAACGGCGGCGGAAGGCAAGGAATTAAATGTCATGTTTCCGATGATTTCGGATTTGTCGGAATTTGAAGAAGCCCGGGAAACATTGCTGATTGAGCTGGAAAAAGAACGAAAGTTCAACCGTCCCGTTCCTGCCAAAGTTAACGTCGGGCTGATGATTGAAGTACCTTCCGTTGTTTTTCAGCTGGATGATATTCTGGAAAAGGCAGATTTTATTTCCGTCGGAACCAATGATCTGGCGCAGTTCGTTTTTGCCTGTGACCGGGGAAATCCACGCCTGACCGAACGTTACGATGTCTTGTCCGCGCCATTTTTGCGGCTGATGCATGAGATTGTCGCAAAAGCGAATGAACATGGTGTTTATTGCTCTGTTTGCGGCGAGATGGCGTCTAATCCGATTGAGGCGATGGCTTTAATCGGATTGGGGTATCGTAATATTTCGTCTTCAGGGTCGGCCTACGGCAAAGTAAAAAGCATGATTCGTACCATGAATGTCCGTGAAGTGTCCGACTATGTACAAAGCTTGCTGAAATCAACAAAGAAAACGCTGCGCCCGCAGTTATTTGCATATGCTTATGATCATGGTATTGAAATATATTAAAAAATATGTTTTTATACTAAAAAATCATTATTTAGGGAATTAATGTCGTGAAAAAAGAAGTTAAGGAAACCAAAAAAGAAAAGAAAACCGCCAAAGCTTCCGCAGCTCCCGTAGTTGAAAAGGAAACAGAGGTTGTTGTGGATGACAAAACACTGGATAACGACGGCCGTGTCGGCACGATGTTAAAAGATACCCGTTTAAAAAAAGGCGAAGAGTTAGAAAATATTGCCAAAACATTGCGTATCCGCACCACGTTTTTGGAGGCTATCGAAAACAGCAGTTACGACGAACTTCCGCCGGCGCCATACGGGCAGGGATTTGTCCGGGCATATGCTGATTATCTGGGGCTTAATCCGGTTCGTATTTCCCAGCTGTATCGTGAAGAAACCGATGCCAACAATCAGAAAAAAGACCTTTATGTTTTGGAGCCCCAGGCAGAAGCGACAGTCCCGAACCGTAAGTATATTATGTTCAGCCTGTTGGCGATTGTTCTTGTCTATGTCTGCTGGGTTTATTATTCCCGCCCAGCGACGGATTTGACGGTTGCTTCTGCGCCTGTCGTTGACGGAACAACACCGTCGGGGGATTTCCCGCTGCAGGTTGAAGAATTTGAAGTTGCCGAGCCCGCCGTAGCAGAAAAGACGTCAAAGCAGGAAGCCGAAGAAATAAAAAAAGAAGTTGAAGAGGAAAAGAAGGCTGAAGAGGAAAAACTCAAAGAAGAGCTTCCTGTAATAGAAGTAACTTCTGCCGCCGAGAAAAATACACCGCAGGTTGTTGTCAGCAATGAAAGCTTTGTTGAGGAAAAGTCTGAAGCGAAAAAAGAAGAACCTAAAACCGAAAATATGAAATCTCAGGCCGAAAAAGCAACGTCAGCGGAAATTAAAAGCGATGCCAAAGTTGTCATTAAAGTCAATAAAGAGGCATGGATTGAGGCCAAAAGCCCGACCAAACTGTATTTGAGCAAGGTTGTTCAGGGCGGCTTTACCTATAATGTTCCGGAAGAAGAGGGGATGATTATTTCCATCGGCCGTTATGACGCTGCGGATGTCTATGTCAACGGCAAGCTGACTCCGGTCTTTACAGCCAATAAAAAAACTGGTATCAGTGTAGATGACTTGTTAAAAGCCGCTAACCATTAGTGTAATTTAAATCAGGGAAAATAGCAGGCGCAAACTTGCTATTTTCTTTTGTTTTTATAACGAGGAAAAAATGGAAAACATAAAAAGGCGCCAAAGCCGTAAAATCATGGTCGGAAAAGTTGCCGTCGGCGGAGATGCACCGATAACAGTACAGTCAATGACTAATACGCCGACGTCAGATGTCCGGGCGACGGTCGAGCAGATTAAGCGTCAGGAAGCCGTAGGCTGCGATATTACCCGCTGTTCCTGTCCGGATCGTGAATCCGCGCTGGCGTTGAAGGAAATTACGCGCCAGGTCACAATTCCTGTTGTGGCGGATATCCATTTTGATTATCGTTTGGGTATTTTAGCAGCGGAAAACGGCGCGTCCTGCCTGCGCATTAATCCGGGAAACATCGGCAGCGCCGAGCGGGTAAAAGCAGTTGTTCAGGCCGCCAAAGACTACGGCTGTTCGATTCGTATCGGTGTCAACGGCGGTTCCCTCGATAAAAGATTATTGGAAAAATATGGCGAGCCCTGTGCCGACGCTATGGTTGAAAGTGCGCTGGAACAGGCAAAAATGCTTGAAGATAATGATTTTCGCGAATTTAAAATCAGTGTAAAATCGTCAAATACAATGATGACGATTGAAGCCTATCGTAAATTGGCCGCATCTTGCGACTATCCTTTGCATCTCGGCGTTACCGAAGCTGGAGGCCTGCGCGCCGGTACTGTTAAATCGGCGTTGGGGATAGGCTCTCTGCTGATGCAGGGAATAGGCGATACGCTGCGCGTTTCCTTGACGGCGGATGTTGAGGAAGAAGTAAAAGCCGGTTATGAAATCTTAAAAGCACTGGATTTGCGGCATCGCGGCGTCAGAATAATCTCTTGCCCGACTTGCGCCCGCCGCGGTTATGACGTGCAGAAAACCGTGGAAACATTGGAACAGCGTCTGGCCCATATCGGCAAACCGCTGACCCTGGCGGTTATGGGCTGTGTGGTTAACGGGCCGGGCGAAGCGGCTCACGCCGACTTCGGCGTTTGTGGAGGAAATGAAGATAATATGCTTTATATCGGCGGCAAGGCTGCCTATAAAGTGAAAAATGAAGATATTGTAGATGAATTGGTTCGGCTTGTGGAAGAAAAAGCCGGTTAAGAGTTAGGAAAAGAAAATGAGTAAAGTACAAAGTGTTCGCGGTACCTATGATTTGTATGGGGAAGCCAAGCGAAAAGCCAAAAAAGTGATTGCTGCCGGCAGTAATGTCGTTGAAAAATATGGTTTTGAAGAAATTGAAACGCCGATTTTTGAGTTTACCGAAGTATTTGCCCGCAATTTGGGAGATACGTCGGATATTGTTACCAAAGAAATGTATTGTTTTGAAGACCGCGGCGGCGAAAGCCTGACGCTTCGCCCGGAAGGAACGGCCGGTGTTGTCCGTGCGTTTATTTCCGAGGGAATGCAGCAGAATTTGCCGGTTAAGATGTATTATGCCGGGCCGATGTTTCGTTACGAGCGTCCGCAAAAAGGGCGTCAGCGCCAGTTTACCCAGTTCGGCGTGGAACTTCTGGGCGTTGAAACCCCGCAGGCGGACGTTGAGGTTATCGCCATGGCTTACGAGTTTATCGAAAGCCTTGGTCTGGCCGGCACTGTAACTGTTGAGATAAATTCTCTTGGCGATAAGGAAAGCCGCGATGCCTACCGTGAAAAACTGGTGGCTTACCTGAAAGAAAATTATGAAAAGCTCTCCGAAGATTCTAAAGCGCGTTTGGAAAAAAATCCTTTGCGTGTCCTCGATTCCAAAGAAGAATGTGACAAAGAGGTTGTTGCCGGAGCGCCGCTTTATCAGGACAGCCTGAACGAAGTGTCCAAGAGCTTTTTCAACGCAGTGTTAAAAGGGCTGGATATGCTGGGTATCAAATACCGGGTGAATAACCGTTTGGTCCGCGGTTTGGATTACTATTCGCACACGGTGTTTGAATTGGTTACGGATAAACTCGGCGCGCAAGGAACCGTTCTGGCCGGCGGCCGCTATGACGGCCTGGTCGAGCAGATGGGCGGCGGCAAAGTTCCCGGAATAGGCTGGGCCTGCGGTGTTGAACGCCTGTCAATGCTTTTGGAAGCGGATGTTTCCCTGCCGCGTCCCGTTGCCGTTATTCCTGTCGGCGAAGATGCCGACGCCAAGGCTCTCGATATTTCCTATATGCTGCGCAAAGCCGGATTCCGTGTTGAACAGGCGTATAGCGGAAATCTGAAAAAACGTATGATTAAAGCCAACAAAGCCAACGCTTCCAAAGCCGTTATCATCGGTTCTGACGAACTGGCCGCCGGAAATGTAACGGTGAAAAATCTGGATAGCGGTGAGCAACAGACTGTTGCGCTTGATAATTTAGTTGAAGGATTAAAATAATGGATTTAGCTGAAAAACTATCCAATGTCGTCAACCGCTATGATGAAATCAATGCTCTGATTTCATCGCCGGACTGTTCTCCCGAAGACATGGTGCGGATGAATAAAGAGCTTTCCGAACTTACCCCGGTGGTTGAGGCGATTAAAAATTATACGCGCGTTGAGCAAAACTTTAAAGACGCCAAAGCCATGATGGACGATTCCTCCTTGGATAAGGAAATGCGCGACATGGCGGAAGCCGAATATTATGATCTGAAAGACAAGCTTCCGGCCATGGAGCGTGAAATCAAAATTCTTCTTCTGCCGAAAAATGAAGAGGATGAAAAAAACGCGATTCTCGAAGTCCGTGCTGGTACCGGCGGTGACGAAGCGGCTTTGTTTGCTGCCGTGCTGTTTGAAATGTATCAGCGCTATTCGCAAAAACAGGGATGGAAATTTGAAGTTCTTGACGCTGATGAAAACGGTCTGGGCGGTTATAAGGAAGCGTCTGCCAAAATCACCGGCAAAGATGTTTTTTCCAAGCTCAAATTCGAGTCCGGTGCTCATCGTGTCCAGCGCGTGCCTGTAACGGAATCTCAGGGCAGGGTGCATACTTCCGCCGCAACGGTTGCCGTGCTGCCGGAAATTGAAGAAGTTGATATGTACATTAATCCAGCGGATTTGAAAATTGACGTCTATCGTGCGTCCGGTGCCGGCGGACAACACGTTAACCGTACGGAATCCGCCGTCCGTATCACCCATATTCCGACCGGTATTGTCGTCCAGTGTCAGGATGACCGTTCGCAGTTTAAAAATAAAGAAAAGGCGATGAACCACCTGCGCGCTAAATTGTACGATTCGCAAAAATCGGCGATTGACGCGGAATATTCCGAGCGCCGCAAGCTGCAGGTTGGTTCCGGTGACCGCAGCGAACGGATTCGCACTTATAATTACCCGCAGGGACGCGTCACTGACCACCGTATTAATCTGACCCTCTATAAACTGGATGAGGTTGTATCAGGCGATGCGCTGGATGAGATTATTGATGCGCTCGTTACGGAAGATCAGGCGCAACGCCTCGCCGAATTGGATTAAAAAAACGGAGAGCAAAAACTCTCCGTTTTCTTTTTACTTGTTTTGTATTTTTTCGAGCCTGCCGCTGGCCGTC
>ERZ780157.327-NODE-327-length-66658-cov-18.216387_pt1 | contig 66658 bp, 62 predicted proteins | sample MGYA00511169_ERZ780157 | MGnify/ENA primary metagenome ERZ780157 (study PRJEB29588, sample SAMEA1965149) | human gut metagenome | biome: human gut; feature: human-associated habitat; material: faeces | place: Denmark | collected 2008/2010 ...
TTTGAGAGGCTGGGGCTGTGGAGTGAATTTAAGAATCTCTTTAAAACTAAGGTAATATAATTTGCTGATGTAAAAAATCCTCAGTTTAATTAATAAATGGATGATTTAATACAAGAGCTTAAAAAATGCTTGTAAGGCTGGTTTAGAGTATTTTGCTGAAGTAATTATTAAGAAATGTAAAAATGAGTTTTAAATAGGCTGAAACCCAGTTATAATCTGCTGTATGGTATGGTATGGTATGGTATGGCGGTGCAGTGTAAATTTTTGGGAATAAATAACGTTAATAGAAGTATGAGTGGTTTCGAAACACGAGTGAAGTACAAAATTAACGAGAAAAGGAGCAACTTATGGTTGACGGAATTAACAGAGCAGGCGGAGTTATGCCTCAGTCAGGCAAAACAGTAAAAAAGCAGGAACAGGCTGCACCAAAAGACAGTACCTCAATCTTTAGTAATAAGGGCAAAACTGATGATCATATGCACTCAACTAATGTCGTATTTGAAGGCCCCGTAAAAGTTACAGATTGGGTAGCTATTGGAGAGAATGGAGACATTATAAGAGACCCAAATTCACGTTCTCAAGAAATTACAGGTACTGAACCTTTCCCTGTTTTGGAAGGTCGCATTGAGGGCACTAATCCATTGGAAGGAATAGATTTTGGGCGTATAGGTAAGGCGGCTTTAGATGGCGGTATAAGAGCAGCTTTAGATAAATTAGATGAATAATTATATAATGCACGGAGATTTATATCTCCGTGCATTGATATTGTATAAAGTCATACTTCTGATAAGGGGATATCTTCAGTGTTTTGCAGCATTCTAATTCGTATAAATTTCTCAAGTGCAGATGATGTTTCTCTCACATTATCCCTTCCTGTACGCATTGCTATAATACAATTTTCTCCGCCGCGCTGTTTAAAGCCCAAAGACATGTACTTTGAGACTGCGTTAAAAGGTCCATTAGTTACAGCATCCAAATCAATGAATTTCGCATCAGTTTTTAAAAAATCTTCAAACATTATTTTAAAAAGAGTTTTACCGGCAAATGGTACTCTTTTTTCAGGTTCCGTGGGCCAGGTGCAGATTGCATCAAGTTTATATCTGAAATTCTCCGGTGTATAAACCATAAGTCCACAAGGCTTTTTGTTGGAAAACTCAATAAATCCAACTTTTTTCGTATTTAAGCTTTGAGTAATTGCAACATTGAAAATTCCCTGCCAAACTTCAATAAGACATTCCGGTAGTTTGGGCATCAAGTCTTTAAATTTTATTGTTTTTTTGAGATTATAAAGATAATTTCGGTCATTTTCACCAAGATGATAAATGCTTATTGGAGTTTCTACATTTTTTATATAGTTTTTGGTCTCAGCGATGTGAAGTGCTTGAAAATTTTGTTGATAAATTTGTTTATTTTGGATTTTCATATAGTTTATAAACTTGTAAAAAAAATTTTTGATATTTTGCACAGAATTGTAATATTTTGTTAATTATATATTTTTTTCAAAATGTAGAGGTCATTTTCGCTCGGGCTTGAAATATTTTTCTGGTGCGGAACAAACATTATGTCATCGGCATCTACTCCATGTCCGAGTCCCAGTGCGTGTCCGAATTCATGCATAATCGCACAGTAAATGCTTAAATCAGTGGTTTCTTTACCTGAGAATTTATTTGGAAGCCCTATATCAATCGATATCTTTTTTATTTCGTCGTTAATTACACTAAGATACTTGCACATGCCCTCATAAACCCTTCCGACTTTTGTCCGATGAACTACAATGTCAGCCTGATTTGGGGTGAAAATCTCCTGAAACTGAATCGGGATTGAGTTTTGGAGTAGAAAGGCGTTCCAAGAATTTGCAGCTTTTGTTGTTTGGAAATAAATAAAATCTTTTGTGTTTGAAGTTCCTGGAGGCGGTGTTATAAAATAATTTACAACAGGTTTTTTCCAGCCAGCAAGCTGGCCGCGAATTTTGGAATTTTCTATGTACTTTTGTATATTTGGTGAAATCATTATTGTTAAATTATAGCATGCGGTTTTTATAAAACAAACAAAAAAAAGAGTCTTAAAAAAGACTCGTTGGAATTAAGAATAGCTGGAAGTATGAAAAAGATTTATGTAATTATTTAAATAAATAAACATTTGTTTGACAATTAGCCAATCAGGTAATATTAAGGGAAATTTTTGACTTTTTTTTATCAATTATTAAAAGATAGAGTATGATGATATTGGAGTTTTTCAAAAAAAACAGAGAATGTATGCATTCAAAAGTTCGTCCGGATGCGGATGTTGCTTACTGCCCGGATTGCGGTGAACTTATTGAAAACAGATGGTTTTTAACAAGGTGCGCATGCTGCGGGGTTAAATTGAGAGCGATAATAAAAAACGGCATGGTTGTTCCGGAAGAACATTTTTGCCATAATTGCGGTTCAAAAGAGTTTGTTGTTGAGAAACTTGAAAAAATAAGTTTTATTGATATTAATTATGCTGTTCTGGTTAAAACAATGGTTACCCGGCAGTCAGAAGATATAGTTCAAAGCTGGGTTGATACAAAATCTGCGAATTACAATCCGGAACTTTTACCTCAATTCATGTGATTAAAACATTAACCCGCAAACCGTGATTGCTGCAATAATTCCGATAAAATCTGCAAGAAGTCCGACTATTAATGCATATCTCAGTTTTGAAATCCCAACTGCGCCGAAGTAAACCGCAAGAACATAAAAAGTGGTTTCACTTGAGCCAACCATAATTGCCGCAAGCTTTGTAGCGTATGAGTCCGGGCCTGCACTGTTTGCAATGTCTGAAAAAATTCCCAGAGCTGCAGAGCCTGAAAGCGAACGCACAAGCATAATCGGAATTACGTCTGCCGGAACTTTAAAATGCTCTAATAGTGGTGCAAATATATGTGAAAAGTTTTCAAGAATTCCTGAAGCTCTGAACATTGAAATCCCGACAATTATAGCAACAAGATACGGAATTATGTTGACTGAAACCTTGAACCCTTCTTTTGCTCCGTCTGTGAAAACCTCATAAAGCGGCACTTTTTTGATTAATCCCAAGGTTAAAATCAAAATTATTATTGCAGGAAGCGCCCAGAGCGAAATTATATTCATAAATTGATGAAACATTATATTTAACCTCCAAAACCCTCACCCGAATTTCTAACACTCGTTCCTGGTGTTGAAATTCTATCCTCTTCCATAAGTAGAGGGGATTGCTGCGGCGCCCAGAATTTTTGGAAAATTTTTGCCATAATTATTGCACTTAAAAATGCAATTGTCGTAACTAAAAGTGTTGGTGCAATTATTTCAGTCGGATTTTTGTATCCTATTCCTATTAAAACAGCAATTACGGTTGCAGGGATAAGCTGAAATCCTGCCGTGTTCATCGCAAGAAGCATGCACATGGCGTTTGAAGCTGATTTTTTATCCACATTTTGTTTTTGTAATTCTTCCATTGCTTTAATGCCGATTGGGGTAGCTGCATTTGTAAGCCCAAAGGCATTAGCCGAAAAGTTCATTGCAATGTCTCCTATTGCTGGCGAATCCTCCGGAATTTCATTAAAAATACGTTTTGTAACCGGTTTTATAATTTTTGCAATAACCTCGATAAGCCCGCATTTCTGGGCAATTTTCATCATCCCAAGCCAAAAGGCCATTATCCCGATTAAAGAAAAAGCAACTTTTACGGAAAGTTCAGCACCTGTAAGGATTGAGTTTACAACCTCGGAAAGCCTTCCGTTTACCGCACCGGCTATTATTGAAACTACAATTAACAAATAGAAAATGTAATTCATAAATGTATTAAAGCATTAATAAATCTGAAGGTCAATTTCTAAAACTTAAACGGATAATCATCCGGAATCCGCCAGCCGTTACGTTGAATTATAGCGGTACAATAGTATTTATTAGTAGTGCTAGTGCTGTTACAGCCATGAGCGGAGTGTGTATATAACGTTGTCGGGTTTCCATCCCACCAAACCATATAAGGTTCAACGCCTTTGTTTTTATGATAGGCAAAATAGCTCGCTCTGTCTGTTTGGTTCGGCCAAAAGCCAAATGTGAACTTTTTTGTGCCAATATACGTGTTTCCTGTATCTTTGCAATATTTAGCTTCCGGACAAAATACAAAATGTCCGCCTGACGTTTGCCAGGTAACTTCTCCAGCTTCATTTTCCGAAAAATATATATCAATAATAACAGAACTCCCATCTTCAAAGTAAATACGTTTACATTTCCTGCTGGCATTGTAGGAGTCTTCTGTATTGGTATGATTGAGATATTTTTTCAAATAAAGATTCCAAAACTCTTCGGTATCTTTTATAACCCAGTCTTTTTTGTCGCCATTTTCGTTTTCGGATAACATAATTGCCTGGTTAATTGCAGAATAAAATTTTTTCAACCTGGTTTCGACTACTCTTTTTCTGTACGCACCCATAAGATTTGGGATAGTCAGTGCTGCGATAAGGCCAATTATCCCAAGAGTAATCAATACTTCTGAAAGCGTAAATGCTCGTTTTTTCATATGATTTCATAGTCCTCTTTTTTAGGATTATATGCTATTTGTTGCATGTTGTCAAGGTGTATATTGCATTAAAACTTTTATTTAATAATTGTATTTTTATATCAGGAGGATTTTTGATTTGTTAAATAACTTCGGGGAAAAAATCAGAAATTTACGAAAATATAAAAAAATTACGCAGGAAAAACTGGCCGAACTTATTGATATTGATGTCCGTCAGGTTGCAAGAATTGAGGCTGGAGAATCTTTGCCTTCAATTCCGACACTTTTAAAATTTTGTTCTGTTTTATCTGTTACTCCGAATGATTTGCTGGCATTTTCGTCAGAAGAATCCACTGCAAGTTCTTCTTTAAAATCGGACATAAATGACATTCTTTCTCTTGCAAAAGAGGAACAGCTGCAATTAATCAAAAAATTGATTCTCGCAGTTTTGTAATATTTAGCAAGTTTAAATGCATTCTAAGATTACCAATGCCTATGGTCATGTCTGTGAGGTGGCGGCGGAGGGTTGTGTCTTGGCGGCGGCGCCGGTCTGTAATGATGATGATGATGGATTGGCGGCGGCGGGGGCGGCGGAGTAAGCATGTTTTGCAGAATTAAAAGTTCCATTAAATCCAGCAAATTATCGGCTTCATTGCTCTCCAGATAATTGTCCATAATAGCCTTGTATTCGTTGTAGTTTATAGTATAAGGATCAGAATCATCTTCATTATAGGCTTTTGAAAGTGCAATGAAATTCTTTTCTGCTCTTTGCATTTGTGCACCTGTGTATGGCGTCAGATTATTCAAATTCCAGTTGCGGCGTTCTGTTTTAACAACTTCATTTGCTGAAATTACACCGTTACCGTTTCCGTTTTCATCAATTTCATCAAAAACCTGACGCATTGATTTGTCCTCTGTCTGATTTCTCATATCTCCTAAAACAAAGCATTTTGGAACAGTTGTAATTGTAGGTGTCGGAACGTAGTATGTGTAGGGATAAACAGGAGGTGTATAAAATTGTGCTTCGGCTTGCGTGGCAGGAACTGCTGTTGCAAGTGCGATTGCTGCTGCTCCAGCTGCAGTTTTAAGCTTGCTGCTTTTTTTGTCTTCGCCGGCAAAATGCGGGTTTGTTTGATAATTAATTGCAGAAATTCTCATACACATACTCCTAAATTTTCACCTTAATATATAATATTCTGCTAAATGAAAAATATGCTATTTTGTAAATATTTTGTTACAATCAAAAGCTGCCTTGTGAAAATAATATTGATTATAAGTATGCATATATTAATTAAAGTTTTTTCGGATAGTCATTAGGAATTTTCCACCCGTGGTATTGTATTAAAGCAGTGCAGTAAGTTCCACTTGTGTTGTTACAATATGTTTTAAGGTTTGCTTCTGTCCCATACCAGTATACTTTATAAGGTTCAACCCCCTTTTTGTAATGGTGTTGAAAACTCCTGTCATCAGGATGATTAGGCATGTATGCAAACTGAAATTGTTTGGTACCGTATAAATCAGAATTTATACCTTTCTTGCAGTCTTTTGATTTTGGACAAAATACAATATGTCCTCCACACCTTGTTCCCGGACACATGTGGTAAATGTTTAAGATTGCGCTGCTACCGTCTGGAAAGTCAAGAAGTTTTTTACTTGTTTCGAGATCTTCAACATGTGTTGTTATAAGATATTTTTTTAAATATGTATTAAAAAAGTCGTCATTATTTTTAATATACCAATTTTCTTTATCGCCGAATTCTGTTTCAGCCTGTAAAATTGCTTGATTTATTACTGTATAAAACTTTTTTAATCTACTTTCAATAATTATTTTTTTTTGGTGATGAATCAGGGCAGGTAAGGTTATTGATATAATTATTCCTATAATTCCCAGAGTTATTAATACTTCAGCTAAAGTGAAGGCTTTTATACTTTTTTTGAGTTTAACGGAGGTCTTTTTATTTTTCACATTTGTGCTCCACTATTATAATATTGTATACACTATTATAATAGTATAGAATGCACATTGTCAATAGTATAAAATTCTTCTTATGACAGATTATAAGGATGTCCTTAAAAAAATCGGGCTTAATTTTAGAGTCGAAAGAACTAAGAAATCTCTTTCACAAGAGCGTTTTGCTGAACTTGCCAATGTCCATACAAATTATATTGGAAAAGTTGAGCGTGGTGAGCAGAATTTGACGGTTAAAAAAATTGTCGATTTAACAAATGCCCTTGATTTATCTGTTGAAAATATATTAACTTTTTAAAATTTTATTGATATTAATCTCTCGACTTACTATAAATGACGCAGGTACATTATCAGTGATAAGCCTCATTTTATTTATGTTTTCAATAAAATACCCGGATTGAAATTTTCTTTCCGGGTATTTCTTATAAAAAGCTTTTAGCTCAATTAGTGGCCGCAAGAGCAGGCTACCGAACCGCATCCGCAAGAACATCCGAGAGCTTCTTTTGCTTCTTCCATTCTTACTTTAATACGTCCGTCTACTGCAATACCTTCGCCGGTTGCTTCTGAGATTAAGAGCGGGTTAATGTCAAGTTCGTCGATGAATTTGAAGTCATTAACAAGTTGTGATAATCTCAATAAAGTTTCTTTGATTTGGTCGAGTTGTGCAGGTTTTGTGCCTCTTGCGCCTTCCAGAAGTTTGTATGCTTTTACTGATTTAATCATTTCTTCAGCATCAACGTCTGTCAAAGGTGCAATTCTGAAGGTTACGTCCTTCATAACTTCAACGAACACACCGCCCAAGCCGAACATCATCATCGGACCGTATTGAGGATCGGTTGCAATACCGCAAACCATTTCACGGCTGCCTTTTACCATTTCCTGAATGATTACGCCCTCTAAACCTTCAAGCAAGCCTTTTGCTTCAAGTCTTTCAAGCAAGCCTTTGTATTCTTTTCTCAATTGTTCTTCTGATTTGATGTTTACAACAACACCGCCTACATCAGTTTTGTGTGAAGTTGTTTTTGAAGTCATCTTCATAACAACCGGGTAGCCGATTGAATTTCCGAGTTCAACAACTTCTTCTTCATTCGTTGCAAGACCGTATTTGCAAGCGCGGATTCCGTAAGCTTGAAGAACGTCGATTGATTCTAATGTTGTAAGCTGTGCTCTGCCTTCTGCAAGTGAGCCTTTGATAATTTTTTCAACTTTAGCTCTGTCAACATCGTAGCAAGGAATTTTGCCTTCCGGTCTTTCAATCCAAAGTCTTTGCTGGTTCAATCTGTTCAAACCGTCAGCAGCCTGGTCTGCATACATAAAGAACGGCATATTAACTTTCATATCAGAAAGTTTTGTAAAGAACTCATTCTTTGTCATAAATACGCCGATAACCGGTTTTTCAGGATGTTCTGCCTTGATTTCCATTAATGCTTTTGCAACATCAATGTCTTTCAAGCCAAGGAACGGCAGGTAAATTGTGATAATCATATCAACATTTTCATCAGCAATAACTGTTTCAAGGGTTTGTTTGTAGTGTTCGATAGGCGCTGATGCAATCATATCAATCGGGTTTTTAACAGACGCTGCTGATGGTAAGAAGCTTCTTAATTTTTCTTTTGTAGCATCAGAAATTTTTGCCATCTGCATACCGTATTCGCAAACCGCGTCAGTTGCCATAATTCCGGGACCGCCTGAGTTTGTAATGATTGCAACTCTGTCGCCTTTCGGAATCGGGCAGTTTGCAAAAACTTTTGCTGTTTCAAAAAGGTTTTGCAAAGAGAATTCTCTGATAACACCTGATTGGTGAAGCAATGCAGCTGCGGCTTTGTCAGCACCTGCAAGAGAACCTGTGTGAGAAGAAGCTGCACTTGCGCCTGCAGCTGAACGGCCGGCTTTCAATGCCAAAATCGGTTTTTTCTTTGTAATTCTTGAAGCTAATTTTCTAAAGTTAGCCGGATTTTGAATTGATTCCATGTAAAGCAATATCTGTTCAACGTCCGGTTCATTTTCCCAGTATTCAAGGGCAGTTTCTGCGTTAACATCAGCCTGGTTGCCGATTGAAATGAACTGTGCAAAACCGAGGTTTAAGTCTTTCAAAATGTTTAAAATACCGCCGCCTAAAGCGCCTGATTGAGAAACAAAACCAATGTTTCCTCTTTCAGGAAGGCTTTCTGCAAAGCAGCCATCCATACGGATATCAGGGTGAGTGTTTACAACGCCCAAGCAGTTCGGACCAACACATCTCATTCCGTATTCGCGAACTTTTTCCAATAATTGTTTTTCTGCTTCAGCACCTTCTTTGCCGGTTTCTTTGAAGCCTGCTGTGATAATGCACAAGCCTTTGATGCCTTTTTGGTGGCACTGGTCGATTGTATCAAGTACAAATTTAGCGTTTACAACGATAATTGCCAGGTCAACTTCGCCCGGAATTTCGTTAACGTTTGTATATGCCTGCAAACCTTCAATAATTCCACCTTTTGGATTTACAGGATAGATTTTTCCGTTGAATTTGTATTCCTGCAATCTCTTCATAATATCAGAACCAATTGTGTGTTCTTTTGTTGACGCACCGATAACCGCGATGGCTTTCGGTTTCATGATTTTGTCTAAGTTACTGCTCATGTTTTGTCCTTTCTTTGTGTCTGCACATTTTAGTGCAGTCTTCTTATTTTAACTACATATTTGTTTTTTAATCTTCGTCTGTTATTATTTCAAATAATTTGTTTCCAAGTTTTTTGAAAAATTCATTGCATTTTTCTTTGAATTCAGGTTTTATAATTTTTTTTGCCTCAACCTGATTTTCGTAGCTTACTCTTGCATAGTCTGAGGCTGTATCCAGTATGTCAGGATTTGTTTCAAGCGTTGAGATTGTTGCCTTACCTTTTATTTTGTTTGGTTTTTCAAAATCCTTTTCGCGTGTGACTATTAGATTAAGTCTGTTTTTATTGTAATCCTGTTTGATAAAAAGATCATAGTCAGAGTTTTTAAATCGGTTTTTTAAACTTTCTGCTGCTTCACGTACAAGTTTGGTCGGCTGAGCGCTTAAATCGCCTACAATGGCAACTCTGCCCTGGTAAGTCTGGTTATTTAGATTTGAAATCTGTTTTATTTGCATTTTTACCTCTAAATTATTTTAAATATTCAGCCAATTTATTGAGTATATCAATAATTGGATTTCCTGTTTTTACATATTGTTTGTCATAGTCATGAACAACCTGTTTAGCTGCTTCAAGATATAAACCTGCCGGATTTGAGCTTCTATTTGTTGCATAGGCAGTGGTTTTTTTATTAATTCCATTAAAATGATCCGGCATTGTTTGTGCAAAAAATTGTACAGAATTCCCAATTTGCTTGTCTTCTTTTATAAATAAATCGAAAGGCTTTTTTGATATTAGTTTTTTGAGCTTTGGTAAAGTTTTTTCGACATTATTAGAGGTTAGCGGGCTAAAGTTGCCGAGTCGGACAACTTTTCCCTGAAAATTTTGTTTAGAATTTGAGATAGCTTGCATTTATTTACTCCTTTTTTAGTTAGTAACCGTTTACAATCCACTCTCTCACTCTGAATTTTGCACCGAGTTCATGTGCAATTTTTTCGCAAGTCTCAAGGTCAAGGTGTCTGCCCTTGTAACCTTCTACTACACTTGCAACAACGGATATATTTTCATCAGCGCAGGCTTTGATGAATTTTTTGACTTCTTCGTATGCTTCATCAAATTTTGGCTTAGAAAGTTCATTGTATTCTTCTTTTGTCGCTCCATTAAGGCTTACGGAAAATTCATCCACAAGTCCTTTGCATTCTGGCACAACATTTCTTTTATAAACAAAGTTTGCGTGTCCGTTCGTGTTTACTCTAATCTTTGTTTCTGGGTATTTTTCTTTTATGTATTGTGCTGTGTGTTTGAGTACATCAAGCTTCAGCATCGGCTCGCCGTAACCGCAGAAAATTACTTCTTTTGAAGGTGTTTTTGCATAAATTTCTTCAAACTGTTCAATCACGTCTTTTGAAGTTGATGTTTCATTGTCTAACCATAATTTTTGCCCGACAACATCATCTTTGTCATTTCTCAGACAAAAGATACAATCATTAGTACAATGGTTAGTCAGATTTATATAAATTTTTTCGTCTAAAGTGTAAACTAAAACGTTAGCCATGGCTTACCTTTCCTCTAGAATTATCGCATGCTCAATATTAATTTACAAGCAAAAATTAATATAGCAAAGGGCAGATTTTTTATGCGCTAATCCCTGATTTATGTTTTGTTTTTTTCTTTTCATTTGAGTAGTCTGCCGTACCCGGGAATTTATCCTGACCTGTTGTCATTTTGGTAATCCAATATTGCATTTTTGGAATTAAGGTCGATAGAAATATGGCTGAGGTTGCAAATCCCATTCCCCAGTTAAAGGTGTTTTTAATAAAGTTTTCACGGCAGGCTTTTTTGAGAATATCTGAGGTTATATCAACTCCTTTTTTGGAGGCTTTATCTACGATTTTTGAAACATATTCATAAATATCTTCTTTAAGACTTGTTAATTCTTTATAATTAACAAATTTGTATTTGTTAGTGAAGTCACCCTGAGTTGCGACTCCAAAAATATTTTGCAGGAAGTCTGGCCGGTTGATTATGCCTTCTCTGAAAATATCTTTTATCTGATTTTTCGTAAGCAGTGCAATGCCTTCTATTTCAGGTTGAAGTTTTGACATTTGTTCAGCTAACGTTGTATATTTTGTAATGGATTCAGGGCTGAGTCGTTTATGATTTTTCAGATAGTCTTTAAATGCTTCCAGGGTTATTGTTTTATGGTGGTCAAATTTTTGAAGCAGCTCTTTATCAATAAAGCCTATGTTTGAATTATCACCCAGAGCTTTTGAAGCAAAGTCTTTAACAGACATTTTGCCCTGGTTTTCTGCTAATATTGAATTAAGCGCGTCAGTTACCTGTTTAGCCGCAACCGGATCAAGCCTTGTTTTACGGCCGTCTTCTATCTGGTTAAGCCATCTGTTAATATTTGGCATGTTAAACATATAGAAGTAAATGGAAGACAAATCTCTAAAGAGAACTTCTGTCCTTTCATGCTCATTTCTTGAACTTACAGCTCGGCCGCCTGCGATTCCGACGTCTGTTGAAAGAAGCTGGTATGTTGGATCGTTTTCGAATTTGTTGGCAACTGATAGAAGTGTGTTGTAGTTTATAGCGCCGAAAGAAACCTGACGTTTTTCAGATTTTTGCATAAATCTGTCCATTGTAAGCGGGTTTCCAATCGGACTGATTTGCTCTTCCTGTTTGTTTTTGTCTTCAAAATGTTTTTTATGATAGACCGCAGTTATATGCTGATTGATTTTAGGAACAACAAGACCGACAAGAATGTTTGCAAGGAGAATACTTGAGCCGATTTTCAATGTTTTGAAAACTGCAATTTGTTTTTTTGTAAGGTTTTGAATAAGTTTTCCTGTTTTACCTTCAGCTTTAGCCTTAAGTTTGTTAAGTTTATCGTCGTGCAGGAAGTTTTTTAACGGATCGCGAACCCCGTCTTTGTCGGCGTCAAAATCTGCTGTCGGAAGGTTAAGGATTTTTTTGCCGATGTGGTCATTTATGTGGTTAAACATTTTGACGCCTGCAAACCAGAAAGCTGCACCGACGCTTTCTTCAGTACATCTCTCTCTTGCTTCTTCAAAACCGCCTCTTTTGTAAGCCTGAAGCGTTCGTCCGCCTGTTACAAAACATTCCAGCATGATTAAAGGAACAAGACTTCTTTGGCCAATGCCGCGGACAAATCTGCGGGCATAACTAAAATTTGAAATTTTTTGAGGGGTTATTTTCATAGTTTATTCCGTTCGAACATTAATTTTAATATAACTGAATATGTTTTTTTGCTAAATTAGTCTCTTTTTTTAATACTTTGTTACATTGATTTTTGAGAATAAATTCGAAAATTTAAAAGAACTATTCTGAATATCTGTTCAAATTTCTAATTCTGAGCTTTTGAAGATTTGTTAATTTTTCTAGTATAACTGACAATAATTTTTTTGTTCATGTTTTTGCTAAAATGAGTGTGAAGGTAATTAATATGTCAATCAACAGAATTACAAATGCAGGAATAACTTTTGGACACAGCCATTATTCCTCAGATAAAAATAATGAAGTTCAGCCTTCGGTGAAAAGAGGCGTTCTTCTGACAACCATTACAGGAGTCGGTGCGGCATCTGCAATAATTGCAAAAAAACAAGGTTTTTCACTTAATCCTAAGGTTATATTTTCTCAAAGTCCAAAAAATTGGGCTATGTTTAAAATCTTCAACAAAAATGATAAAAATGCCAGGTTAATGGAAATTGAAGAAAAAGAAATCCTTTTGTTAGCCGGGGCATCTGCAGCAGGCGGACTTGCCGGAGGGGCAATTTTTGATGAGAAGAAGCATTTCAAAGGCAAATTGAGAGAAACCATAAATCAACTTCTAGGGAATGTTCTTGTTCCTGTTTTGAGTGTGAGCGCGGCAGCTCATCTTTATGATAAAAATAAACCTAGAATTTTAAGCTTTGTTCCGCAAGCCCCGGGATTCGGAAAGAAAATAGGATATTTTAATAAGTTCCTAAGAGCGCTTCCGTCAGCAGCTATGACACTTGCAGCCCTTGGTGTTGGAATTGTCGGAGGAAATAAGCTGTCTAATTTTATAAATGATAAGGTTTATCATAAGCATGTTGAACGTAAAATTAAAACAACTGATTTTGCACCGCATGTTGATGATTTGAGTATGGCCGTTACCTTGATGGCGGATAAATCACCTCTTGCTACTGGAATTACCCGAACGGTACCAGCTTTCTTATGTGTTCCGGGGTATCAAATAGGAACGCATAGAGATTAGCTTGGGCAAAGATTTCTTAAATCATAAACAAGGCGCCAGCTTTGCTGGCGCCTTGTTTATAAATATTTTGATTAATCTTCTTTTTCCTTCAAAACATTTGCATAATGTTCAAGTTTGTCTAAAAGCGGCTGGAACTCGTTATAAAGACTTTCTCGTTTCTGGTTAACCAAATTTTCTTTGTTCGGATCTTCTTTAGGAATAGCGTTAGCGTATCCAACAACGTTCATATCAATTCTTGCTTGAACCGCAATTTTTAAGACCTCCGGAATATTTAAAGCTGTCGGATTGTCGCTTGACAGGTTTTTGTAATATTTATCAACAAAGTCCGGCGAAATTCTTTCTCTCCAGTTGACATTGTTGTTTGAACCGCCGACGTTGTAAACGATATTTTTATCGTTTATTCCGAGAATATCAGCAAATGACACCTGGATTTTTTGTTTTGTAAAGAGTTCTGCAAATTTTGCATTTACAAGCTCTCTGTCTGCTTTTTCAAGTTCTTTCCCGGTTTTTTCAATACCGTCAACTTCACCTGCAATAGTACGGCAGAATTCAATGTTTTCTTCTAATCTTTCAGGGTCCTGATTTAAATATCCGGCCAAGTACATTGCATCCCACGCTGGATTTGTTCTTCTCCAGCCTCCGTCTGCTTTCAGCATATTCATTGCCGGCCTTGAGTCATGAGAGCCGACTAAATACCAGTGATGATTTCCTGCAAATTCATCCTTTGTATATTCAAGCTGTATAAGGCGCGGAAGCTGCTCTTCATTGTAGTAAATCTGTTTGAATAAATCAGGTTCACAGCAAATATTTTCCCATACTGGATCGTTTTTGTCCAAATCGTGTTTAGCTAAAACTGGAAGGACAAGTCTTCTTAAAATACGCGGGTAATCATAGTAATGGTCAAGTTTATTACCATTTTCATCCTTTATTTTAGACATAAAATCGCCATGAACTTCACTTTTAATCTGGTTGCCGTCGGCGTCTTTTTTAACAGTATTTTCTTCATAAACAAACGGGTCAATCAGGCCTAAGGCATGGTCAATTCGCATATTTTCACAATTTTCAAGGGCATGCTCTAATTTTTCTTTCAGGAATTCCCCGCCGATATTGAGGCCGTTTTCCCCTTTAAATAATTTTCGTGGATTAAGTACGGGAATTTGCCAGGTTTGGTGCGGTGTGTTTGGATCTCTTTCAAATGCGCCGATTGCATAGCCTTCAAGAAATGCTTCTTTATATCTCCATACATCCATTTTTGAACAGCCGATTAGGAAGTCTGAGAAATATTTAAATCCAATATCTTCGCGGAATTTTTTGTTTTCATGAATTTGTTTTGTAACAAGAAATTGTTCAAATTGATATTGTTCAATAGGGGTTTTATATTTTTTAAGAAGTGTTTCGTAGCGTTTTTTTGCGTTTTTGTCACCCTTTCTTATGTCCTCCATAAGAGTTTGGTCAGAAACATTTTTCCATTTTGTAAAATCTTCGTTTCTGTTCAAGGTTGCAAGAAGCCTGTACATACCTTCTTCTTCTGTTTGGCGGCCTTTTGCTTCTTTAAAATCCTCAAATTCCGAGTTAAGTTTAATTGCCTGCGGCTGGCCTTTTGAGAGATTTATTTTAAAGTTTTTATAGCTTTCGGAAAGCCCGAGGTAATATGCAAGCTTTGCTTCTATTTGGTCAGAAAAGGTATAATTTTTATCTGTTGGTTTTATTGTTTCTGTGATTTTTTTGTAAGTTTCTTCAGACAAAATCTTCCCGTAGGCTGGTGAGGTTAGCGGTGCAAGATCTATGAAAAGCGTATTTTCATTAAGCGCCGAGGCGTTATACGGTGAAATTTCATTGTCATAAAGAGCTCCGTTAGGGCCAAGCTGGTTTCCGTTGAACCCGTTTAATTTTAGAAATTTTATATAAGCTTTTGCTCCTTCTCCGTAAGGTGAACCGATAAATGAATCTCGGCCGACGGCAGGAAATACCGAACCATGAGTTATTGCAATTCTTTGTTCGGAGCCGGCAGCTTTAAAGCCTGCTTCCATAGTTTTTTGATAATCGGATTCTTCATCTTTTCTAAGGCGTCTTTCAAAAGACAGCTTGTTATTAAGTATGTTATTTTGAATTCTTGTTACTTGCATACCCTTATAAACTCCCTGAATAAAAATTTTTGCTATTTAGTTAAGAAAATTTTACTAAATACTTGAAATAATTTCAATTGCATAGCAACATCCGATTTCTTCTCTTGTTAATACTACAATGTTGTTCATGTAGTTGGAAAGCAAGGTGAAAAACAGATGTCTCAATTCCATGGGAACAAGAATTTTCGGTACATCAATCCCTAACTGCTCGGATTTTTTTGAAATTTTTCGCGCAAGTTTTTCCGCAAATTCTCCGTCAATTTTTATAATAAAATCTTCATCTTCTTCAAAACTCGGCATAAAAGAGTCCAATGTTTTGTCGGAGATTTCTATTAAACTTATAACGCCGTCTTCGTTTGCATACTGCGCACAAATCCTTCTGGCAAGTGCAAGGCGTACTTTTTTCAGCAAATCTGATTTTGCGCTTTCTTCTGCAAAATCATTCATTTTTTCAAAGATATAAGTTATATCTTTGATTGAAACGCGTTCTCTCACAAGGCTTGTCAGAATAAATTTTAAATCCGAAAGCGAGATGAAATCAGGAATTAAATTTTCAACAAGAAATTCATTCCGTTTGCTTACAACATCAATGTATTTTTCCACATCATTGTAGTCAAAAAGTTCATCAACATATTTTATCGCTGTATATTCAAGCGCTCTTGCAATAAATTGAGCGCCGGTCATGCCCTTTTCCCAAAAATCTTTGGTTTTGCTTTTTTCAATCCAAACAACCTTTCTACCGGTAATAAAATCTGTATCATTGATGGAGTTTTTGATTTTTGTTTCAAGATTTAATTCATCTTCAAAGTACATTGTATGATTCGGATAAACACAGGCTCTGAAAACATCAAGACCGCGGATTCTGATTGAAAATTCATAGGGGTTAAGATTTTCATCATCCTGAAAAACAATTTTCGGTATAATATAGCCGAGTTCTTCTGTAAGTTTTAATCTTGTTTTGACTGTTTCTGCAAGAAGTGTTTCGTTTGACTCTTCACAGTCACTTTCAACATATTCAACGAGTTCATCACTCAGGCGGATTGAGAGTTTTTCTTCATAAAGCTTTTCAAACATTACATCAGGCGAAGTTGCTTTTGCAAGTTTAATTTTCAACTCGTCAAGTTCTTTTAAGTTCGCAGAAATCTTGTCGTTAAGCTTTTTTCTGCTAACAGAGGCCGGAGCTTCTTTTTCAAGTTCTTTTTTGATTTTTGTAATTTTGTTTTGCTGGTTTCTGATTTTTGCCTGAATATCAAGACAGTTTTCGTAGGGCGAAAGCTTTGGAGAAAGCATTTTTTCCATCTGGCTTTTGAATGTTGAAATATTTATTACATCAGACCCTGAAGTTTCTTCATCTGTTTTTGTTTCAGACATGAAAATGCAGTTGAATTTTATCCCTTCATCCGTTTCAACTTCGTTCATGCTGTAAAGCTCCCAGCCGTTCATTGACATTTCGTTTAAAAGGTTTTGAAGCTCCTGCATGTTGTCGCCTGAACAGGTTTTAATTATATACTGCATTTTTTTGTTAAACATTTTCTACTCCTGATTTCTGTCGTTTCTGATTAGAATTCTCAAGGCTTCAACTGCGGCTTTGATTGCCATATCAGTATCATGAATTACCGGATTTTCAAGATTAAGTTTTTCTCTTTCCTGATTTGCTACCGTCAGAAAGATTGAACCTGCTTTTACCTTTAATGCACTTGCGGCTATAAATATAGCAGCAGATTCCATTTCAGAGGCCAGACATCCGAGTTTTTTCCAGGCCTCCCATTTGTTTAAAAGTTCATAGCTTACGGGGGATTTTTCGGGTGAATGCTGGCCGTAAAAAGAATCTTTGCACTGCACAACTCCGGTGTGATAAGCCTGGTTTAAGTTTTTGCAGGCTTGGACAAGCGCATTTGTAATCTCAAGATTTGCAACTGCCGGAAATTCAATGGGGGCATATTCTTTTGAAGTTCCTTCCATACGGATTGCGCCGGTTGCAATTACAAGGTCGCCGCCTTTTACATTAACCTCCATCCCGCCGCAGGTGCCGACGCGGATGAAGGTTTCCGCTCCTGTATTCACAAGTTCTTCCAATGCAATTGCAGCAGAAGCACCGCCTATGCCGGTAGAAGTTACAGAAACTTTTTCACCCTCTAAATATCCGGTATAGGTTGTGAATTCGCGTCTGTCGGCAATTAATTCTGCATTATCAAAATATGCTGCAATTTTAGCGCATCTTTTCGGGTCGCCCGGTAAAATTACATATTTACCGCATTCGCCTTCTTTTAATCCTATGTGGTATTGCTCTCCGTTTTCAGAATACTTCATACAAAAATCTTACCTTGATTAAATACTGCCTGATTTAAGTTTTTGGATTACTAAATCTGTAATGTCGACTCCGCCTACAAAGATTACACGGTAATCTACAATTGCATCAAGTTTCTGTTCTACTAAAACCTGTTTTGCCGCAGCCTGAATTTTGTTGAATACCTGTTCTTCTTTTTGTGTTCTTAATTTCACTAATGCTTCCTGTTTTGCATTGAATTCTCTTGCTGTTGCATCTTCAAAATTCTGTTTTTTTAAAGGTGTATCCAAAGCTTTGTACTGTTTTTCTTTGTCAACCATATACTGCTGAAGTTCAAGTGCTTTTGCGTCAACTTCTTTTATTGCAGCCTGAGCAAATGCAAAGTTATCCTGAACTTTCGGATAGTTTATATAGCCTACGCTTGCTGCATCAGCTTGGTTGCAGAAACCTAAAATTCCCATTAATAGCGCAAATGCTGCTAAATTTTTTTTCATATTACCTCCTTGTTTTTTCTAATACAATAAATCGCCTACACCGAATGTAAAGTATCCGCCCTGATTTCCGTTTTCTCCGGCATTGGTGAACGGAATACCGTAATCAATTGACAGCGGTCCCATACCCGGTATATAAAGCTTCAAACCTATACCTGCTGTGATTGCGTGCAATGGTCTGTCATATAATGTGTTTGTAACTGTTGGATTGAAAACTTTACCGGCATCAGCCCAAACTGTAAATCTTATGTTATTCAGGAAATTAACTTTTCTAGCAAGCCTTGTTCTGTCAAGGAACGGAATTGGTGTTGCAAATTCTGCCGACCCCATAATGAATGCATCGCCGGTACCGACGCCGCTCATCTTGAAGCCGCGGATTGTGTACGGGCCGCCTAATCTGTACATCATAACTTCAGGCATGTTGTCACCGTGGATTTTTCCGCCGCCTTTTGCAGTGAATGACAGTGATGATTTTTTACCTATCGGAATGTAATGCTTGATTGACCCTGTTAATTTTCCGTGGGTTTTGTCAAAATCTATCAGCCCGAATTCTTCATCAAATCTTAAGTTTGCTAAAGTCCCTTTTCTGGTTACAGTTCCGCCTTCGCGTGTATCATAGATTAATGACGGGCTTAAAGACATGAACAAGCCGCCGTCAAGCTGTTTTGCACGTTCTGAAATCGGAACACTGTATTTTTGATAAAGGCTTGCGATTTTATTGAAATCACCTTCTCTTACATCAATGTTTTCAACGCCAAGAGAGAATGTTGAAGTTAAATGCTTATTGCGTTTCATTCTGTGCGCAACGGTAACTTCGCCCCCATATCTTCTTTCAATTGCAAGTGGAACCTGATAGCTTCCGAAGTCTCTGAAGAAGAGTTTGCTCATCAAAGAGGTATCAGCATTGAAGAAATACGGTTCAAAGAAGCTTAATTCAACCTGCATGTTCATTCTGCGCTTAATAGAAGCATCATTAAGAATTACACCGGAACCAACAAGACCGTTAAGTGAAACTCTCTGGTTGCGGCCGCGGAAGTTGTTGTCTGCAATTCCGACCGAGCCGAATACACCGGTTACGGTATCTAAACCGCCGCCGATAGAAATATTTGCTGTTCTTTGTTCCTGAACATTAATTGTAATATCGTAAGCATCGGGAATATCCTCGCAAGGAGTAATTTCTCTTGTTACGTCTTTGAAGGCTTGTGTGGCATAAAGTCTTACAATATCCTCTTTCAGAACGTTTTCATTGTAGACCATACCCGGTTCGGAAAGAACGTTTCTTTCTACAACAAAGTCTTTTGTTTTTTCGTTTCCGGCAATAAGAATTTTGTTGATTGTACCTTCTTTAAGGCTGATGTTAATTGTTCCGTCCGGGTCATCCGTAACAGAGTCAACACGCGCTAAAATATAACCTTTTGAAGCATAGCACTGCTGAATATTTGCAATTGCTTCATTTAATTTGGCTATATTTTGCGGTTTGCCTTTCATGTCAACCAGATACGCTAAAATTTCTTCTGTTGAAACAACGGTGTTGCCTTCTATTGTAAAATCTGTAACCGGAGCGTTTTCCTCCAGAATTATTTTGAGTGTAATTGTTCCGTCCGGATTGTTAACCGGAATTGCGCGCATTTTTTCGCTGAAATAGCCGAGCTGGTAAATATTGCGCAAATCCTGCTGGACGATTTCACGATTGTAAATTTCACCTTTTTTTTGTTTGATACTGGTTAAAATAACTTCAGGTTCGACAACATTTGTGCCATGAATTTCAATATCTTTTATGTATTTGTCGCCTTTTGCAGTAGTTCTTGAAACAGCAGGGGTTTCATTAGTATCGGGAAGATTTAACCGGCTGTAGTCATAGTTTTGCTCCTCCGGCGGAGTAAAAATGTCTGCCGGGGCTTCTGTTGCAGGAGCTGTTTGTTCAGCGTCATTGTTTTTCGGCAAGACAAGCTGTTGTTCAAGTTGTTCTGTGGTTTCTTGTTTTTTCTCTTTTTTCCTGATAAAACGAAATTTTTTTTCAGAATTTTTTTCTTTTTTATTCTTTTTAACTTTTACTTTTTTTTCTTTTTTAGTTTCAGATTTTTCTGGTTCTCTGAGTTCCGGCTGCTGGTATTCGAAATTTTCGGACATTTCGCTGCCCGAGGTATCCATTACATTATAATCCCAAAAACTATCTGCGCCCATGCCTGACAACGGATAAAAAGTCATCAAAGACAACGATAGTATTATATTATATATAAGTTTTTTTGATTCCAAGAAACCCAGATCCTCAAATCTTCTCTATTCCAAAAATATTATATCATAAATTTAAAAAAGTAAAAAACTTAATATTTTTTAATCGCAAACGTGTTAACTTTACGGGTTTTAAGTTATTTTTCTTTTTTATGTTTTTTGCGAGCTTTCTTTTTTAAAGATTCTTTCGCATGATTAATCGCGTCCATCTCATCGTAAAAAACTCTGTGTTCGCCGATTTGTTCCACAATCGAGTGGTCAGCAAGCTGGTTTAAAACTTTTTCATTTTTGATTACAAGCAGAATTTTAATGTGCTGTGATTTAAGTCTTATTATGATGTCCTCGAGTGCAAAAATCGCTGAAATATCAAGTAAATCATCAGATTCGTAGTTTAAAATCAGATATTTGGTGCCTAAAACTTCCTCAAACTTTGAAATCATCTGCGTTGCAGAGCCGAAAAAGAATTGACCTGAAATATGCACTACGCGGATTTTGTGTTTGTAATCAGTTTCGAGTGTTTTTTCAAGCTTCATAATATCTTTGTCATAAACCGATTTCTGAACAATATGTGCCTTGTCAGCAACGCGTTTTGCATACAAAAGAGCCGCAAGCGTAATTCCTGCTCCGACGGCAAAAATCAAATTGTAAAAAACCGTCAGCAAAAATACAAGCGCTAAAACATACAAATCATCTTTCGGTGCAAATTTGATAACTTTTAAAAGTTTCACATCAATAATGTCATAGCCGATTTTTATAAGAATTCCGGCAAGTACGGCAAGCGGAATTTCTGACACGAACCACGAAAATTTGAACAATAAAATACATAAAATAATCGGATTGATTACTGCCGCAAGTTTTGTTGTCGCGCCCGTGTTTAAAGCCGCAACCGTTCTCATTGTGGCGGCAGTTCCGCAAAGCGAACCGGTCAGAGAGCAGATTGCGTTTCCGAAACCCTGTGAAAATAAAAGTCTTTTTGCGTTACTTTTTGTTTTTGTCAAGCTGTCCGCAACAAGTCCGGTTAACATGCTTTCGGCTGACAATACAACCGCAAGCGTGGCCGCATATGGAAGATAAGTGGTTATTTTGTGAAACTCAAGAACCGGAAAAGTGAGTTTTGGAAATTCCACTGAAATCTCCGAAATTCTTGGGATTTCAAGACCCATTTTTACGGAAATTATTGTGCAGACAATCAGCGCAAGGATTTGCGAGGGAATATATTTATTAAACTTTTTCGGTATTGCAAAAACAATTGCCAGAGTCAAAAGCCCGAGCCACATTGCCGGCATGTTAATGTTTTGAAGATTTATTGCAAAGGTTTTTATGCTTTCAAATGTGTTTGAAATGGTTGCGTGGCCTATTAGCGGGTTAAGCTGGATTAATATGATGATAATCCCGACCCCGTTCATAAACCCCGAAATTACCGGATATGGAACGTATTTTACGATATCTGAAACACTCGTCAGCGAAAACAGGATTTGAATAAGCGCCGCAAGCAGCATAATCGTTACAACCGCCTGCATATCGTGGCTTAACGCTGCTACAACCGACGCAATAACAATTGTCATAGGCCCTGTTGGCCCTGAAATCATCGGAACTTTCGGCCCTAGAATTCCTGCGATAAAACACAGAATTATTGCACCCCAAATTCCGGCTCCTGCACCAAAACCAGTTGCAACTCCGAAAGCAAGCGCCTGCGGTAGCGCTACGATTGCGGAATTTATTCCGCCAAAAACATCCCCTGACAAGCTTTGTAATCTTAATTTAATATCCATAGGGGGAGTTTAGCAGAAAAATAACAAGCTTGCAATTTTATTCCTTTACGCCGCCCTGCATAATATCGTTGATAAAATATTTTTTGCCGATAAGAAAAACGCCGATTACAGGAATCGTACAAATTACAGAACACGCCAGAAGTTCACCCCAGAGCGTTATTTCACGAAAACTTCCTTTGAAAATCGCTAATCCTACCGGCAAAGTTCGCATGCTTTCTGTGTTTGTAACAATTAAAGGCCACATGAAGCTGTTCCATGTTGTGACAAATGTGAAAAGCGCAAGTGTTGCAACCGTCGGCAAGGCAAGCGGAAGAGCGATTTTGAAAAATGTTTCAAAAAGATTGCAGCCGTCGATTTTAGCTGATTCTTCCAAATCTTTCGGGAGCCCCAGAAAATACTGGCGCATCAAAAATATCCCGAAACCTCCAAAAAGCCCCGGTAAAATCAGCGCTGAATATGAGTTTATCAAATGCATTTCACGCATTAAGAAGAACAGTGGAATTATGTTAACCTGTGGCGGAACAAGCATTGTGATGAGGATTATTAAAAACAAAGCGTTTTTAAATTTGAATTTCAGCCTTGCAAAAGCGTATCCCGCGAGTGCCGCAAAGATTACCTGACCGACGGTTGTGATGGACGCCACAATCAGGCTGTTAAGAAAATACCGGCTTAGAGGAATTTGTGTGAAGACGTTTTTATAATTTTCAAGCGTGAGATTGCCATAAAACAGCTTGGAAGTTTGGTTAAAAATCGCATTTTCGTCTGCAAAAGACAAGTTCACCATTGCGATAAACGGGTAAAGCATGCTTATTGCAATACCGATTAACATTACATATCCCAAAAAAGTTCTGAACTTCCTCATGGAATAAATTTTATCACATAAATCCTTTTTGTTTAGTTTATTAAAACTGTTTAATTTTTATATAGCAAAAAATAAGAACGCGAACATAAAACAAAGTGATAACGAGCTTAAAACAAACCAGGTGTGCATAACAGGGTGCTGGTAAGCCCAAATTTGTTTAATAGTAGTTGCTGCATTTTCAATTCTCTGCATATATCTTTCTCCAAAAACATACTTAACATTATCTATTTTCTACATTTATCAAAATTAGTCATCACCTGATTGGTTGATTATTTTCCTCCTTTAGGGTAATATCCGGTTATGGAGAAAGTTGAACTTTTGATGCCTGCGGGCAATCTGGAAAAGCTTGAATATGCCGTAAAATACGGTGCTGATGCGGTTTATCTGGGTGTTGTAGATTTCAGTTTGAGAGCAATGCGAAAGGGTAGTCTGATAACTCTTGAAAACTTGAAAGACGCCGTTGATTTGGCGCACAAACTCGGTGCAAAAGCTTATGTTACATTAAATATTTTCGCCTTTAACAGGGATATAAAACTTCTTGAAGAATGCATTGACAGATTTAAAGACGCACAGCCGGACGCATTTATTGTGAGTGATTTCGGGATTATGAACCTGTTGAGAAAATATGCTCCGGAGGTTCCTATTCACGTAAGCACGCAAACAAATACTTTGAACTACGAAAGCGTAAAATTCTGGCAGGATTACGGCGCAAGCCGCGTAATTCTTGCACGTGAGCTTCCGATAAAAGATGTTGCCGAAATCAGAGCAAAAGTTCCTGATATTGAACTTGAATGCTTTGTTCACGGCTCACAATGCGTTTCGTTTTCCGGAAGATGTCTTTTGAGTGATTACTTCACAAACGGAGAACGCAAAGCCAACCACGGTAACTGTTCACAGCCTTGCCGATGGAGTTACAAGCTTGTTGAAAGCACCCGTCCCGACCAGTACTATGAAATTAATCAAGACGAGCGCGGGTCGCATATTTTAAGCCCTAAAGACTTGTGTCTTGTTGAATACCTTTCTCAAATGATTGACGCAGGTGTAAATTCATTTAAGGTTGAGGGAAGGACAAAAAGTTTGTACTATGTTTCGGCTGTTGCAAAAACTTACAGAGCTGCAATTAATGAGGTTTTGAAAAATCCGTCGGCAGATTTGCATAAATACTTTATCGAACTTCAAAAAGTAGGGAATCGCGGTTACACAACCGGTTTCGCGCTTGGCGATAACAACAGCGAAAGTTACAGTTACGATATTTCAAAAGGTTTGGCGGGTGCCGATTTCTTGTGCGAGTTCAAAGGCGCAAAAGAACCTCTCAAAACCAATGAAGGTGTTTTTTATGCAGTAAAAATAAAAAATAAAATGCTTATCGGCGACGAAGTTGAAATTATCACGCCTCACGAGCAGTTCAAAACAAAACTTCTTTCAGTAAAAGACGAAAACGGAATTGACTTACCGCTTGCAAACACGAATGATGATGTTTATCTGCTGTTTGACAAGCAGCCGGAAGATTACAAATATGCGCTCGCGCGTACAATAGGAGTGAAAAATAATGTTTCTTAAACCTGACTATAATATTGAAAGCATATATGCAATTGATTTGGAAGAGTTGAAAGCTCAAGGAATAAAAGCTTTGCTTTTTGACCTTGACAGCACGATTATGGCTTCAAAGTCTGCTTCATATTTCTCAGAAACTCGTGAATGGCTTGATAAAGTTAAGAAGGATTTTTTTGTCGGCGTAATTTCAAATAATAATAATCCGGCTTATGAAGAGAAAGTTCGTGCGGTTAGTGAATTTCCGATGCTTTTCAATGCTAAAAAACCTAATGTTAAGCTTGGAGTTGAGTTTTTAAAAAAACATGGCATAAATCCTAAAGACGCTGTAATGGTCGGTGACAGACCTTTAACAGATGTTTGGTTCGGTAAAAAACTCGGCTGCAAAACGATTTTGGTTGATTCAATCACTGCCAAAACAGAGAAAAAAGTTGTTAGATTTGTAAGAAAATTAGAGCGCCTTTGTGTTCGGCATTAATTTGCTTTTTCAGGCAAATGCCACAGTATTTTCCCTCGCAAAATATTTCTTTTAAGGGTTGAATTATTATTTATAAAATGTTATAATAGTTAATAAACAATCAAATGAGGAATTATATAATGCAGTATAAGGTTTTCAGAAAATACCTTACTTCCGGGAGTGCTGCCGAAAAAGATAAAAAGAATAATTACGAAGCGTTTTCTTTAGCTGAAATGCTTTGTGTTTTGCTGATAATGTCTTTTATTGTAATCGGGCTTCCGGCTATTCATTTTAAAAAAACGGAATTAAAGACCAAAAGAAGTCTTCATGGCCGCTATGAGTGTTATTATGAAGGTAATCAGCTTACACAATATACTGTTAATGAAGAAGGGACTGCAGTTGGCCCAACTGCGGTTTCGGAATGTAAGTTTACACCGCCATCAAATGCTATATTTTTCCTTGTTCATGCTGTTGGCGGGGGTGGTGGAGCATCATCCGGTGTTAGCGGCGGTGGAACAACAGCTTGTCAGTCAAAAACAGTTACAGCTGAATATAGCAGAAACCAGGCAAATGATTTTCCGCAATGGCTAAAAGACGTTCAAGGTGCTGGTAAATTGCCGGTTATTGAAGAAGGGGAAAAATATAATACAACAGTTACCGGTTGTGTTGCTGAAGTTCAGTACGGCAATGGCGGTAAAGCTGGTGAAACTCTTTCAATGTTTTTTCCACGCTTAAATAATGTTCAAATTACAATGCAACCAGGTAAAGGCGGTGCACTTGGCAGTGCCGGTGCTGAAACCGTTGTCAAAATTGGTGATGTTGAAATGAAAGCTGCAGGCGGGACTGGCGGTTCAGGCAGTGCAACTGAAACATTATGGTTTGACAGTACGGATTCTATTTGCAAAGTTACGGATAATGCTTCCAGAGAGCCTGATACCTCAGATTTCGGCACAAGTATTGAAATGGATTTTGGAACAAAAATGGTATCTCAAATGGCATCAGCTTGCGCCGGCGGCGGTGGTGCCGGAGGGTTCAACACAACTAATGGTTCTTTGACAAGATATACTGTTAACGGGGTAGATGTAACTGCTTATGTTAAGAAAACAGCTTGTCAGGCGAAAATTGCCTGTGCCACTGGCGAAAATGATACTGGAGCAGCTCAGACAGGCAGAAACGGAGCGGTAGTCATATTATGGTAAAAGATAAACAATTTTCTGGATTTTCGTTATTAGAGGCCAGCGTGACAATGCTGATTGTTGCAGTTTTTGTTGCCTTATGTTCGAACGCATTCACAAAACGCCATATTACATATCAGGAATCAGACGGACATGGCAGATATGAATGTTACAGAAACAGCAGTGGAATTGTACAGCGCTATGTTGAAAATAACAGTCCGCGTAATGTTGCTGGTACAACTTGTGTTTTCAGACCGCCAAGGTATGCAAAATATCTTCTTATAAATGCTTCAGGCGGGGGATCAGCTTCTGGTGCAGGTACTTTTATAAGTACATTTTATACTTCAATTGATGCACCATTGACAATTACTCCGGGAGCCGCCGGCGGAGCCACGACTATTTCTAAAGGCGGAACAACAATTGTTTCTGCAGCCGGCGGCGGTGGCGAAATGGTCGCGATAAGTACTGCTGCAAGCAATGTTAAAAGCTGCACATTTCAATCGACTTTATTTAACGGTTGCGGCACAACTGCAAACTGCACACAAGCAGGCTCCAATCTGTCAGTAACATTTTGCAGGTCAAACGATGCAGGTGATTCCAAAAATTTGCAAATCCCAATTGCTGATGTAAAAAAATATAAGCAGTCTTATTCTGGTTCTTCACTTGTTTATGCAGATATTTCAGATTATGTCGGGCATAATATTGCAGCTGAAGATGCTGTTAAAATGGCTACAAGCGGCACCTTTAATTCTTATTTTACCGTAAATGTTGAATTTGAGACTACAAATTCAACTGAGTCACAAATGGAAAATTATCTATCAGCTCTTGGCATAGAAGATGGTATCGCCGCTGCCAGACCTGGAGCCCCAGGTCAACCAGGAGGGGTTGTAATACTTTGGTAGATAAAAATTTTTTAATACTACAATAGATGGCAGTTGTATTTAACTGCCATTTTATTTTTTGTTTTTAATTATATTAAATTTTAGTTTGTAATATAAGAATTTAGCTTTCTGATTTGGTTTGAGTAATGCTAGAGTTAAAGTTTTTTCTTTTAGATGTTTATCTATATTAAATCAATAATTTATTGTGAATCTAGTATTGTTTTTAGAACTTACATTCAAAAAAATTATATAAATATTAGTGAAAGAAAAAGCCCTCATTTTAAGAGGGCTTTTGATATTTTAATGTTTAGCGTTAAGTTATTACCATCTTATAACAACAACCCCTGAGATACCGTTTTGCGCGACCGGAGTTGATGACCAGTATGTTCCTTTTCGACAGGCATGGGTTTCCATATCCGTAGCGTCAAGATAAAGCCCAATGCCACCTTTAACTCTTTCGCCTTCAAACCAGCGCTGCCATTCACTTGCCCAGCAGTAATTGCGGGAGCCTCCGCCATCACCACCGGCGCCTGAAGCTAACAGCCATTGGTTGAGTATATTATCATCACCTGTTGGTAATACAAGGTTCATGATATTTGATTTTATGTTCGACATGCTTGCCTCTTCACCCGGGGTTCCATTTTGACCTTTAATGAAATCGCCATTTTGGTACCAGGTCGGTAGCTGTTCTGTAGGAGTTACTAGCCCGCCAGGGCCGCCTGCTCCACCAAGAACTGTTAATACAGCCTCTGCCGCTTCTCCATCTTCAGGGGCGAATTGAATAGTTGTATCTCCTCCGTCTTCTCCGGCATTACCTGTACCTTCGGCACCACCTGCGCCTCCTTTGCCGGGAATGATTATATATTCACCGTCTTTAACTGAACGGATCAGTTTAACATTATAACCACCGGCTTTTCCGCCTTCACCGTACTGAAGATAATTCGTATTCCAGGTGTATTTGTATGTATATTTGCCGTTTTCTTCTGTTCCTCCATTTTTTCTTGTCAAACAGTAGCCAACGTGATTATCCCCGCAAGTTCCGGTTTTTGTATTGCCTGTCTGCGTACCTTTTGCACGGCCGACGCCATCAACTGGAGCACTTTTGCCGGCTTCAGGAATTGTACCGCCGGTTGTTTTTTTGCGTGCGCCTTGGCCTTTTGTTGGAGGCAGAACATTAACTTCACAAGAATCTCCGCCAAGTTCTACTCTTGCTGAACCTTGAGAATCTGTTCCATTTTGTGCGTAACAACTAGGTTGAGATTTCCATTCAGCTTCGGTATACATTGCTTTATAGCCTGCTCCGGTACAGTTTTTGTCACTGCCTCTTATTCCTGGGACTACATCGGAGTTGCCGATATATTTTATGCCAAGACCGGCGCCAATGTCATTTGTACGGCATTGAACACCTTTACCGCCTTTACCGCCATCTACTTTTTCAGGGTAGTATGATGCGTACTTCGATGATGGGCTATATGTACGTAGACATTCTGTTCCTGATGAGTGTTCTTTCCACGTCGTACAGCAGCTTCTGTCATATACTGGTTCGGAATATGTTGGAGAACTTGTCAGTGATTTGCTTATGTGATCGTAATTCGTAGGACATGTATCAGTATATGAGGAGCTTTGTGATACAGAATAATCATATACTAAAGATTTCTGCGGCGGGTCATTGAAATATGAATTAGGGTCGTTTGCTCCTTGCGCGATTGTTGTCTGTGTATTTTTTCCACAGTCTGAAATTGCAGTTGGCATATTTGTGGAAGGTTGTTTGCCAGGTTGTGCATCACTGAAACATCTTGTTCCATATGCACTGTTATTTGTTTCAGAGCCGTCATATAGAATTTTTTGGCTATAAACTTCAGATGACATTTTAGTTACAATTTTGGCAATAGCTGCTGAACCTCCGCCCATAGGAATAATATCATCTCCAAATGCTTCTCTTATGCCTCCTGTATCACAACTAACACTAACTGGGTCAAAACCTTGGAAGAATGAACCAAAAATTCCATCACTGACGCCGGAAAATTTGCTAGGGTTTCCGTAGTTGCAGATACTATATGTGTCGTTTTGGTCTCTAAGCACCTGACGTTCTTTTTCTTTTGTTGAATCTCCATTTGCAGCGTTTACTTCATAAACTCTTTTTGGAGGGTTAGGTTCTTTATTTTGGTAGTCAAAGGTATAAGTATCAACTGCAGATACTTTCATCGTTTTATATTTTGGAGAATGAGAGCTTGTTGGTTTGCTTTCTGTATAACAGCTTCCGGATGTCTGGTTACAGGTATAAGTTGATTTACAGGAGTCCCACTTTTGGCAGCTATAGTCTCTGTAGCAATAAGAACCACTTTTGTAATATCCAGACTTGCAGGTTCCATAGTATCCTGTGTAATACGAATCCGAACAAGTAGTCCAGTAATATCCACCTTGACAGCAATCATCCCAAGCTGAGTATCGGTAATTGTATCTTGTGTATGATTTTGATTTACATTTTGTACAGCTATAATCGATTTCTTCGTTACCTTTGTACTCCCACTCCCTATATTTCAAGCAAATAGGAGTGGTATCCTGCTTAATGTAGTACAAATCCCCGCCGTCACCTGCGTCACCGCCGGGCTTGGTAAGTTGCTTGCCGCCTCCGTCACCGGTCGCATTTGCATATGCGTACAATTTTCCGCCCAAGGAGCTTAATTCTCCCGAGTTTATACCTTTTAAATCTAATATCCCTTGTGTAATTCCAAAAGGTGACATAACTTCTGTTGCAGATTCAAATACTTGAAGATTTCCGCCATGATAGCCGGCATCTCCGCCGCCGCCACCGCCTGCTGTTGCTTGAATATACAAATAAGATGCCCTTGCTGGCGGTTTAAACCGGCATTCTGTTCCTGCATCTTCATCCATAATTTTTTTTGTCAGGGTTGATCCTACATACTGTTCCTGATGAAGTTTACCATCTTTGTAGTAACACATATAAGCCCCATGCATAGCAATTTTGGGCACTTTTACGTGTTTTTTAGAAATAACTGTAACGCCGGAAGCCAGCATCAATGATGTGATTACCAGAAGCAACATCATTTCGACAAGCGAAAATCCGCTCCAAATCCTCGTTTTGTTCATACGCTATTCACCTTTATATAATAAACTAATAAATATATTTTATTATAACATTTATCAAGGCAAAAATCAAGAGTAGATGATTATTTGACATTCTTTTTACTTTTTTATTAGAATGCCTTTATTAATTGTCCAGAGCATTTTTATAACCGTTTTACTATTGATATAATTGTAAATGAGTGTTATAATGTTAATGTGAGTTCTGATAAAAAAGGAAATATTATTAATAATCTTCCGTTTTTCTTCAATGTTGAACATGAACCTAATCCAAACAGAATTTTTCTGTTCAATAAAGGTGTTAGCGGAGAAGGACCTGTGCTTTACCTTATAGACAGGGAACTTAGATGTGCAGATAATTACGCTTTACTTTTTGCCGCTGCTAAGGCTGCTTCTTCCAAAAGACCTTTGAAAATTTGTCATCTGTTTCATAATTTCGACTCTGAAGAGAAGCAGATATTCTATGAAGACGAACTTGATATTCTCAGGCTTGATATGAAAAAAAATAATCTCGATTTCAAAATTGTTTATGATAAGGACGCCTATACATTTGTAAATGAGATTTCGCCGGCTTGTGTTGTAATTGATTTTGACCCGATTAGGGAGGAGGGTGATTTAGAGCGTTTAAAATATACAATTTATGAGGTTGACGGGCATAATATTGTTCCTGCAAGGGTTGTCTCTGATAAACAGGAATATAATGCTTTTCAGTTTAGAAAACATATTTATCACAAGATTTATGAATATTTTACAGAGTTTCCGGAAACTTATTCATCGAATTCCGAGGGGTATAAGGTTTTAAATGACTTTATTGAAAACAAGCTTGACAGATATGCTGATGAAAAAAATAATCCTGACGCCGATGTCGTTTCCGGTTTAAGCCCTTACATTAAATTCGGATTTTTATCAGCACAAAGGGTTGCGTTAGAAATTTATAAAAGCGATACATTAAACAAAAATAAAGAGGCTTTTCTTGAAGAACTTATTGTACGCAAAGAACTTGCTGACAATTTTTGTTTGTATAATAAGAATTATAAAAACTTGCGTTCTGTGCAATTATGGGCTGTTCGTTCCCTTTTAAAACACAAAAACGATTTCAGGCCGGTATTATTTTCACGCAAAGAACTTGAAAATGCCAATACCTCCGATATTATCTGGAATGCCGCACAAAAAGAACTTGTTCAAACCGGAAAAATTCATGGTTATTTAAGGATGTATTGGGCAAAGATGCTTCTTCAGTGGACTGAAACTCCGATGGATGCTATTGATACTGCCATATATTTAAATGATAAATATGCCTTTGACGCGCCTTCTCCAAACGGGTATGTTGGAATTTTATGGTCGATAGCAGGGCTTCATGACAGGGCTTTTCGTGAAGAAAGTATTTCCGGCAAGGTTAGGCGCATGAGTTATAGTGTTTTATATCAAAAACTTAAAAACGGGAATTACTTAAAAAAATTCGGACCTGTATAGTCCGAATTTTATGTTTCAAAATTTATTTTAAATATTTTAATTGTTATTTTGATTTTGTCCGGATTCCTTTTTACCACTTTCCCTAACAACAGAGGTTGTTCTCAGGAATGATTTTTCAAGTTCGCCTTTAACGCTTACTTTACCGTCAGCCGCTACATAAATCGAATATCTGTCAGGGGTTTTGCAGTTTTGAGTGCCGGATTTGCAGTTTGGGGCTTGGTCGCCATTGATGTCAACCATGATTTCTGCTTCTGTTGCAAATGAAGTATTTGGCATATAATATGCGACGCTGTCATTTGTTGTAAAGCTTACTGTTCCGTTTCCGTTACAGGTGATTGTATCATCTTCAATTGTGTTCATCTTCATTGCAAATAGCTGGCAGAATTTAGTGTTGCCGCTGTATGAAGTGTCATTAAGTGTTACGGCTGTTGTGTTATCTAAGCCTTGATATTTTGTTCCGTCTTCTTTTGATGCTTCCGGATAAAGATAGTCGTCGTTAACAAGTTCTGTTACAACGCGCTCTACGTTTGTATAAGCTTTTTTAAACATCATTTTTTGTCTGTCAGGCTGGATTTGATTGATTGCCGGAAGGATTAATGATGCAATTACACCGACAATTGCCAATGCTACCAGAATTTCACCTAAGCTGAATGCTGCTGTTTTATTTTTCATGTTAAATCCTCATAGTTATTATAATTTTACTATACCACTATTTAAGCTATAATTATCATTATAATTTTTTATTTTATAAAAAAATCATCTGTTTGATTTGTTTTTGCGGCGTGTATCAGTTTTGAATCCTTGACTATGCTGTTTTGATATGTTATAATAATAAGTGTTATACTCTAAAACTGGGAGCAGGATATGTTTAGGAAAATGAAGGGTATTACAATAGCTGAAATGATGATAACCCTGGGGATTATCGGCATCATTGCTATGCTGGCTCTTATTACCATAAAACCTTATGACAAAACCTATAAGTGGCTATATGTAAGAATTTATCATACACTTGAAACAGCAGTGTATAATTCTATGATGACAAGGAACGAATTCCCGCAAACTACTACTGCTTTTTGTACAATGCTTACAGAATATATGAATGTATCTGAAAATTATTGTACTACTGGGAATGATTTAAGCATAAATGCAACCGAATTTCCGGAAAACGACATAAAACTTGTTGCAAGTAACGGTATGAGGTTATGGATTGCCTCAAATGGCGGTACATATTATACACATACAAATACACAGGTTGACGGTGCTCCGGCAAATATGAAATATTATGTTGTATTTGCAGACCTTAACGGCTCAAAAGGCCCTAACAAAGCTCAGTGGACTGATGCCGGAAACCTCGGATGGACTTCTGACAGCAAAATGGTTGATATTGTAGCTTTTGTAGTGACAGAGGCCTCTGTTGTAATTCCTGTCGGACCTCCGGAAATAGATACCCGATATATGTTGGCGTCTGCAATCTATCCGCCGGATGATGAGAATAGGCCTGAAGGTACACGCTCTAAACCAATGTCTTATTATGAGGCAAAATATGATGCCTTTGGCAGCAGCAAATCTCTGGCCGAACCAATGTCTCTCGATTTTTATAAAGACTTTGCGACAAACAGCCCGTTTGCAATAACTTATCCGACGCCGGGCAGTGCCAATGTCGCTGAAGGATGTACTGACGGCGGCAATATGGTTTCGCCTTGTTATGTCAAGATAGAAGAATATAACTAAAAATAAAAAAAGCGGTTTCAAAACCGCTTTTTTTATGCCTTTACAAATTCTCACTATTTTTCGTGTAATCAACTCCGCCTGCTGCTTTGTAAAGATTAATAGTGGAGATTAAATAATTTGTTTTATAAAAAATGACGTTTCGTTCAGACAATATAACAGCTTCTTCATCCTTCAAAAAATCGAGCTGTGACTTTGCGCCAATCAACAACTTCTTTTTATTTAAAAGATATTTTTGTTTTTCCAAATCAAGTCTTTCCGAACTTTTTAAGTAATTATTTTTCGAAAGCTTTGCTGCGGAAAGTGAGTCGTTAAGCTCCTGAATTGAGGTTAAAACAGTTTTTTCATAAATCTGGCCGGCCTTTTCGTATTCAAGCTTGTTAAATCTGAAATGAGCCATTTTTGCGCCGCCTGTGAAGAGGTCAATGGAGGGAAGTATTCCAAAATTCGACAAAAAAGTATGTCCCTGAAAAATATGTGATAAATTATTATATGCATTAAATCCGACCTGTCCGTATATTGTGAATTTCGGCAGAAAATCTCTTTTGGCAGCTTTTACATCAAAACCTATTTTTTTAATGTAATCTTCAGCTTTAATTAAATCAGGTCTTTGTGCAATTGTCTCTGCCGGGAGAGTTTCCGGAATTTCAGGAAGCGAAATACTGTTATATGAGTTTCTTGAAATTCCTTTTAGGTTTCTGTCGCCAAGAAGAACTAATATTTGATTAAAGACAACTTCGCGTTTGTCTTTATAGTCGTTAAGCTCCTCTTCAAATACTGTCAAAGCCTGTTTTTCGATAAGAACTTCAACCGTTGAGCAAAGACCGCTGTTGAATTTTTTCACCTGCATTTCTGAAATTTTCTTTTGCAGTGCAACAAGCTGTTCCTGATTTTCAATTAATTTATCGAGTTTGATAAGGTTAAAGTAATTCGACGCAAGCTGACTTGTCAAATTAATATATGCGGAACGCTCATTTTGCTTGATTATATCACGCTGTTTCTCGATGCTTTTTGTTTTGAGCCTGTTTTCTCCCCAGATATCTACTTCATAAGTCATTGTTACCGGAAGTAAAAATCTTGTCTGCGAATAATCTGGTATTAACATTGTGCCAAATCTTGTGTCTGCCGAGGTTAATTCTCTTCCGATGCTGCCGCTGAAACCAAGATAAGGAAGTTCCCGGGCAAAAGCTTCTTTAACTGCCTGATCTGCCTGTTTTGACTTGATTGATGCAACTTTCAAATCCTGATTGTTGTTGTAAGCTGTCATCATATGATTTGTTAAATTTTCATCATTATATTTGTTCCACCAGTCAAGATTGACATATTTCAATCTGTAATCTGTATCTTCCTGGGGTTTTGCATAAGCTGCCTGTGAAATACACAATATAAGTACAGCTAAAATAATTTTATAAAATTTCATACGTTATTCCTTCTAATATTATGTTAGCACAAAGGGGTTTTTCTTTGTCAAGTATTGGTGAAAAGCCTTATTAAAAGCAGGTTTTGGAATTATAATTGTGTAATGCTTTACAAAATTTATTTTGTGTTAGTATGGAAATAGAGAAGAAATTATAAAAGTGAGGTTTTCGATGGACGAAAAGAATAATGACCAATCTTTTGATAATAATGATGATAATGAAATCAAACATATTGATAAAGAAGAATTAGAAAAAAAAGCAAAAGCAAAGTTAAAGAAAAAACGCCCCGAATATAAGAAAAAACGTGTTGTAATTCCTGCAATCAGTGCTTTGGTGTTGATTCTTACAGGAATACTTCTGGCAGTGCACTCAACATTTTATCAATCAACAGATGATGCGTTTGTTGAGGGGCACATCATTTCAATTGCTCCGCGTGTTGCAGGGCAGGTAATTAATCTTTATGTTGATGACAACCAGGAGGTTAAGCAAAACCAAATCCTTGTTGAAATTGACCCGACGGATTATCAGGTAGCACTGGCGCAGGCGCAGGCAAAACTTGCAGAAGCAAAAGCAAAATTGGGCGTTATAGAAAAACAGGTTGATGAAAATTCTTCAAAAGTAGATTTTACAGTTCAGGAATTGAATTCAACTGCCTCAAAACTCGACTTTGCAGAAAAAGATTACACAAGATATGCAGAGATGTACAAAGAAGGGATTGTCTCAAAGCAAGAATATGACAAAAGTTTGAATTCTCTGACAGTTGCCCAGGCAAATAAAAAGGCCGCTGATGAAAATAATAAAGCGGCAAGAGCTTCGCTTGAAGCTAACAAGGCAAAAATTGCTTCTCAAGAAGCAGAAATTAAAAGGCTTGAAGCCGAAGTTAAACAGGCTGAAATAAACCTTTCTTATACGAAAATTTACGCTCCGGAAGACGGCAAAATTTCAGCAAGAACGGTTGAAAAAGGAAACTATGTCCAAATTGCACAGCCAATGCTTTCTCTTGTGCCTCAAAGAGTCTGGGTTGTTGCAAACTTCAAAGAAATCCAGCTTACTAACATGAAGCCAGGTCAAAAAGTTTGGATAAAGGTTGACACATACCCTCACAAGAGATTTAAAGGTCATGTTGACAGCATTCAAAGAGCAACCGGCGCAAAATCTTCATTATTTCCTCCGGAGAATGCCGTTGGAAGTTATGTAAAAATCGTTCAGCGGGTTCCTGTAAAAATCCTTTTTGATGATAATTTGGAAGGATATAACATTGTTCCCGGAATGTCTGTTGTTCCGAAAGTTAAAATTAAATAGATTTGGAATTCAGCTTAATTTCTGATTTTTCAATGTTTGTAATGTGATAGTGCAGCTGTGTAATTATCCCAAGTTTATTGTGTATCAAAAGCTGCAAGATAAAATAAAACCAATTCCGGAAGTAATTTATGGAAAGTGAAAAACAAGTTAATCCGTATATAGTTGCAATATCGGTGCTTCTGCCGTCATTTATGGCACTTGCGGCTTCTTCTGCCACAAACGTCTGCCAGCCGAATATTGCAGGTTACTACGGTGCAACGCAGTATGAAGCAAATACTGTTATCACCTCCTATATAATTTCCGGCGGTATAATGCTTCCGATTACGGGATTTTTGGTTAGAACAATCGGTAAAAAACTTTTGTTTTTCTATAGTATCTGGCTATTTTGTATCGGAGCGGTAATGTGTATACTTGCTCCAAATCTTCAGATGCTTATTGTTGCAAGAATTGTTCAGGGGATTGGAAGCGGATGTATTTTGCCTTTATGTCAGGCTGTGCTTTTGGAGGTTTTTCCGGTAGAGCAGCGCGGGGTTGCAATGGGGCTTTTTGGCGTTGCTGCAATGTTTTCTCCTTTGGCAGGACCTTTCCTAGGCGGTTATTTGACGGATTATTACAGCTGGCAGTGGGTATTTATAATAAATATTCCTCTTTGCATGCTTTCGTTTCTTTTGATAAAGCTTTTTGTAAAAAGCGACAAACCGCCGAAACAAAAATACAGAAAGAAATTTGATATAGTGGGCTTTATGTCTGTTGTTGTTGCAATGGGCTGCATGCAGGTTGTGCTTGATAAAGGACAGCAGTATAACTGGTTTGACACGCCTTGGATATGCTGGCTTACAGGGATTTGTATTTTCTCTTTTATACTTTTTTATGTCTGGGAACTTGAGTATAAGTATCCGATTATAGATATCAGGGTTTTTAAAGACAAAAACTTTCTTTTCGGAACTTGTGTCAGCTCCTTTCTAAATATAATGCTTTATTCGACCTTGCTTTTGGTGCCGATGTTTGTACAAAGCTTGTTGGGTTACAGCCCTTCAATGTCAGGACTTACAATGTTTCCGCGCGCAATTGTTTGTTTTGTCGGGTTAATCGTTATGGGCGAGGTTTCAAGATTTGTTGAGGGAAGAACTCTTGCAATAACAGGGCTTGTTATGATGTCGGCAGCGATTTTTTTGATGACGAATTTTAATACAACTGCCTCTATTGAAAGTATAATTTTGCCCAATATGCTTTTGTGTATTGGGGTTCCGACAGCATTTATTCCGATAACTGCACTTTCTTTTGCCACGCTTGACCCGAAGCGTAATGCTGATGCTGCGGCTCTTCATGCAATGTTTAAAAATATTGTAACGGCGGTTGCAACTTCAGTTTCTGCAACATTTATCGCCAGAGCTTCACAGGTTCACCAAACGTATCTTGTCCATAATCTTTCAGGTGAAAATCACATGTTTCATTATAAACTTATGGCCGCTCAGGCTAAATTTTCAACGTATTTTTCACCTTATGTTGCTGCGAAAAAGGCTGGCGGAAGTCTTTATAACCAGATGCTTGTACAAGCAAAGCTCTGTTCATTTTTTGATGCTTTTCAAATTTTAGCTTTTATGTGTTTGATAATTATTCCTTTTGTTATCATTTTGAAAAATGGAACGGCTCGCAGAAAAAAGCAAAAGTGCGATTTGTAACGGAATATTAAGCCAAAAGGCAATTTTTAAAATTTTTCGTTTATAATTTAAATGAAAGAAGACTTGGATTATTATGTCATATCAACTTAACATCAATAATACCCCTGCAAAACCTTTCAATTCGTTTAAAAGCGCACCTAAGGTGAAAAAAGGTTATATGAATTACCGTTATCACAATTCAGAGGCTGTTGAAACTCATACAAAAGTAAAAGCTTTAGCAGGTTCTGTACTAGGGGCAGGAATTTCAGCTGCGGTTGTTGCGAAAACACAGAAATTAAAGCTTTCTAATCCGATGAATCTCTTTAAACTGAAATATGGTGTTAAAGAATTAATTGCAGTTAGCAGTTTATCAATTATTGGCGGTGTGATAGGCGGTATGATTGGCTCAAACAAGAAAAAAGAAAAAATGGATGAAGGAGTTTTTCAGTTTATGAATGCGACAGTTCCTCTTTTGTTTGTTCATCCGGTTACAAAATTCCTTGAAAATTCAAAGTCCTTAAAAGATAACAAAATTGCTCGTATTGTCGGAATTGCCGCGTCACTATTAGTTGGTATGAAGGGAGCAGCTGTTCTTTCAAACTTTATAAATGACCCGAATGATAAAGTTCCCGATAGAAAGTTAACAATGAAAGATGCTGTCGCAAATATTGACGATGCTTTAGGCGCCCTTGCAATTGCAAAAGTTCCTTTTGCAGACAAAGTTGAAAAAATAATCCCTCTTATATTTGTATGGTGCGGCTATAGGGCTGGTCAAAGCAATTAAATTAAAAAGAGGGTGACTAAAAAGTCTAGTTTTAAACAATATGCGTTCTGGATTGCCACATCCTCACTGACGTTCGTCCTCGCAATGACACAACACTTTAAACTTTTTACTCACCCTCTTTTATAAACTTATTCTATACTGCGAATTTTTAACTGGCCGTTTTGTTCAACAAATTGAACGTTTTGCTTTGGCTGTTGATTATAAATTCTTTTCATTGCAGGTTCAGTTAATTCAAATTCTTTATTTTTAGCTTCTTTTTGTTCTTTTAAGTCTTTGTAATCATTGTATTCTTGATATCTAAAATTCATATCTTTAATCATCTGCATATCATGAATCTGTGTTGCTCCTCCGGCTCCCATTATCTGATTCATCGCTCCTCCTGGAATATCTGCGCCTGAGAAGGCAAAAGCCGAGGTTCCAATGGTAATTAAGCTTAATAAAATTCCGTATTTAACCTTTTTCATACTTTACTCCCCTTTATTTAATTCTAAATACTACGTTTGCAACGGAAGTTACTTTTTTATCTATTGTAGAAGTGTCATTGATTCCGTAATCCGAAACATTTGTTGAATCAGGCGGTGTAATTTGGAATACACCCATCCTTACAGATTGAATTTTTCCCGGACGGTTGTGTGTTGATTTTAACATTGCTTCTGCTCTTTGTTTTGCATCAGTTGTTGCATCTTCCAATAGTTTAACCTTTAAACCGGAAAGCTGCGAATAAAAATATGAAGGTTCAAAAACATTAATATCAATGCCTTTTGAGATAAGACTTGTTATATCAGTAGAAATTTCTTTTATTTTGTAAACATCTTTGGAATTAATGCTTATTTGCTGCGATATGTTATAATATGCAATTTCATTTGTTGCATTGCCATTTGGTGTGTATTTATATTGGTTGTAGCCGTTAACGGATTTCAATTCAATATCTTCTTTTGCAACCCCTTTGTCTTCAAGATATTGCATAACAACCGGCATCTGTTTTTGAATTTGTGCGTAAGCTGCCGCTTTATTCGGCTGCCTTGCCGTAATTTCAAATTGTAAACGGCCGCTGTCTGATTTTACAATTTCAGAAGCCGAACCGGTTACTGTTATTTGGTCATTTGAAAAAGTTCCGGATAAAACTTTTGCAGAACAAATCAAGCCTGCTGCCAAAACTATTGACAACGTAACAATTTGTAATTTCTCCAATTTTTCAAACATAATCAAACTCCTTAACTTTACTTGAACTTTTACATATTATAACAAAATTTTTTATAACCGAACTGTTTATATAGATTTGTGAAGTTCTGGTAATTTTATTTGTTATTATTATATAATTACAACAAATAGGAGAAAACAATGAGTGATTATATCAATGACGTTTTAAATGATGTTAAAGAAAAGAACCTGCATGAACCTGAATATCTTCAGGCTGTAGACGAAGTATTAACAACAATCCGGCCGATAGTCGATGTCCATCCGGAATATAAAAAACTTGCAGTTCTGGAGCGTATGACCGAACCGGAAAGGATAATCACCTTCCGTGTTCCATGGGTTAATGACAACGGTGACGTTATTGTAAATCGCGGTTACAGAGTTCAATACAGCGGGTTAATCGGGCCTTACAAAGGCGGCTTGAGATTTGACCCGAGTGTAAACCAATCGATTATGAAGTTTTTGGCATTTGAACAAATATTTAAAAATGCTTTGACAGGGCTTCCTATCGGCGGAGGCAAAGGCGGAAGCGACTTTGACCCGAAAGGTAAATCTGATATGGAAATTATGCGGTTTTGCCAGAGCTTTATGACAGAACTTCAAAGACATATCGGCCCTGATGTAGATGTTCCGGCCGGCGACATCGGTGTTGGCGCGCGCGAAATCGGGTATCTATACGGGCAGTATCGCAGAATTAAAGACCGTTATGACGGCGGGGTTTTAACCGGAAAAGGCCTTGAATACGGCGGTTCTCTTGCAAGAACTGAAGCCACCGGATACGGCTTGATTTATTTTATGAGAGAAATGCTTAAAGCTAACGGCGGACAGACTCTTGAAGGTAAAACAGTTACAATTTCAGGTTCCGGAAATGTTGCAATTTATGCGTGTGAAAAAGCGCAGATGCTTGGTGCTAAAGTTGTGGCAATGAGCGACAGCAGCGGTTGCATTTATGACGAAAACGGAATTGATTTAGCTGTTATTAAGCAAATTAAAGAAGTTGAAAGAAAACGAATTAAGGAATATTTAAATTATCATCCTCAGGCAAAATTTATAGAGCGCAAAGATAATAATTCTCCTATTTGGGAAATTAAAACAGATATCGCACTTCCTTGTGCAACGCAAAATGAAGTTACTCTAGAATCAGCGAAAAAACTTGTTGAAAATGGTGTTATTGCAATTGGTGAAGGCGCTAATATGCCATGTGAACTTGCAGCAACAGAATATTTCCTCAAACATGGCGTTCTTGTTGCTCCGGCAAAGGCTGCAAATGCCGGCGGAGTTGCAACTTCTGCTATCGAAATGAGCCAGAATTCAATGAGATATTATCTTTCTTTTGAACAGGTTGATAATATGCTGGATGCGATAATGGTAAATATTTTCAAATCAACGCAGGACGCCTGTGAAAAATATTCACTCGGCACAAACTATGTTGCAGGGGCGAATATTGCGGCTTTCACAAAACTTGCAAAGGCAATGATTGCACAGGGAATTGTTTAAACTTTAGAATGGTAATAAAATAAGGAGGATAAAATGACTAAAAAGCAAGCTATGATTGAATTTTCGGGGGGGGGGGCAGCCCTCTGCTACGCTGGTAGACACTTTCACAGATATTTGAAGTGTCTTGAAGCGCCCATTGAGTTTTCCGCTCCTGTAAGAGTTTTCTCTAAATTTACGTGGTTGGGGTTGTTCGTACCGCACTTAGGAAATTTGTTTTCTCAAGCACGCTCGCTTACTCGCTATCGTTTCGAAAACAAATATTCCAAGTACTTTTACGTGAAGAAAAGCAATAATAACGAAACGGCCTTTTCACGTTTCACTTCTCACTTTTCACCTCTCAAAAATTCCGCTTTCACAATGGCGGAGGTACTAATTACCCTCGGCATAATCGGTATTATTGCAGCAATGACTCTTCCGTCTATTATTAATAAGGCGGAAAAAATGATTTTGAAAAATCAATTCAAGAAAACATATTCAACGTTGTCGCAAGCCTTGCTTAAATCCGAAGCGGATTATGGTGCAAAACCGGAATGTTATTATCTGATATCATCAAATTCTTCTATATCCGGACTTATTTCAAGCCAGTATAAAGATGTAGAATGCAATGTTTTAAAAACACTTCTTCTGAAAAATTTGAATGTAATTGCAACTTGCGAAGATAATGCATACCCAAACTGTATACCAAAATATAAAGGTTTTGACACCATGGCGGTTGAGAATAATCCTGACTTGTCAGAGGAAGAAGCTTTAGAGATAGTCAAGGGGCAGGGTGGTTTCAAGCAGAATAATATTTTATACAAAGCACCTGCATACGTTTTGGCAGACGGTAGTATAATTCTGAGTTATGCATCGGCTTCTTTTCCTAAAATATTTGCAATAGATATTAACGGCAAAAAAGGCCCAAACAAATGGGGGCATGACCTGTTTTCATTCTGGCTGGGAAGCAACGAAAAATCTAATATTATTTTGATTGGAACGAGTTATCTTGTTGAAAAAGGCGGCGTTACAACAAAAAAAATGATACAGGATGTTCTTAAAAAATAACTGCCAGCCAGGGTAATTTTTATTGAAGGTTCAGGAAATATAATCCTTTAATAAGGAGAATTTCCAATGAAGATTTACAGAAAACCGTCTGATGAAGTTTTAGTCAAGATGTTAGATGAAATTTCATACAGAGTTACTCAGTGCAATGCGGAAGAAAAGCCGTTCTCAAGTATCCACAACCGCAATTATAACGAGGGAATTTATGTTGATATTGTGACAAAAGAACCGCTTTTTTCATCACGATGTAAGCTTTTTACTAACTGTGGCTGGCCTTCTTTTTCTGCAACAATAAGCGATGATGCAGTTAGAGAATTTACTCATAATATTTGCGGATTTAAATTTGTTGAGGTCAGGAGTAAGTTTGGCAATTCTCATCTCGGACATCTTTTCAATGACGGACCGAAAGAGGCCGGCGGTATGCGCTACTGCATAAACGGCGCCGCACTTAAATTTGTGTCAAAAGAAGATTTGGTAAAAGAAGGTTATGGAGAATATCTCTCATTTTTTCATTAAACAAAAGCCGGATTTAATCCGGCTTTTGTTTGTTAAAAATTTCTTTCAGCAAGGCTGACGTTAATCTCAAAACAGATTTTGTCTGACAGGTGTTTTGAAGGGCGTTTAACATCATGAAATCATGAATTGTGCCGTTTACACGGAAATTTATCACTTCAACGCCTGCTTCATCAAGCCGGCGTGCGTATTCTTCGCCTTCATCTCGCAAAACATCGTTTTCTGCCGTAATTATTATTGCAGGCGGCAAACCTTTCAAATCTTCAATCGGAGCTTTTAATATTGAAATATACTTGTCATCACGGAGCCTTTCATCAGGCAGATACGCCTCAAAGAAATATTCCATTGCTTTTTTCGTAAGCCATGGACCGTTTTTGAATTCATTATAGGAGTTTGTCTTCATTGAAGCATCGCAAACCGGATAATATAATACCTGCGCTTTCATTTGTGGACCACTGCTAAGTTTTGCTCTTATTATTGTTGCCGCCGCCATATTTGCACCGGCGCTGTCACCTGCAATAGCCATTTTTTCGTTATCTATGTTAAATTCTTGAGGATTGTAGTAAACATAATCCATAACTCCGTAAATTTCGTTAAGTGCAGTAGGGTATTTGGCTTTTGGAGAACGAGAATATTCTACAAAAAATACAGCGGAATTTGTTTCAATTGCGAGTTTTTTTATTAAAGTTCCAAAAACTTCTTTATCGCCCATTACCCATCCGCCGCCGTGCGCATAAATTATTGCGGGAAGTTTTTCGCCGGAATTCTTTTTGGGCTTTGCAATTCTTACGCTGACTTCACCTGCATATTCAGTTAAAATGGTGATGTCTTTAAGTTCAGCTTCAATGTCAATGAAATCTTTTTTCTGAAGTTCTGATAAAAATTCCCTTGCTTCTTCTGCTGTCATTTCATAAAGCGGTTTGGCGCCTGCTGCCTCAATGCGTTCGATAAATTCTTTTACTTCCCTTGAAAGATTAATTTTTTCAGTCATATTAATACCTCATATCAGTTCTACAAAGCTTCACCGTGTAATTTCAGCAAAGCCTTCTCAAAGTTTTGCCCGGACTGATATAAGATAAATCCTGCTTTTATATAATCTTCAGGGTAATTTAATCTGCCTTCTTTATTGGCCTGCATGGGTTTCCAACTGCAACAACTCCTGACGGAATATCCTTTGTCACAACGCTTCCGGCGCCAATAACAGTATTATCGCCGATTGTGACACCTGGCATTATGCATACGTTGCCGCCCAGCCAAACGCTGTTTCCTATTGTAACAGGTTTCGCATATTCGATGCCGTCAGTTCTTTCTTTGCTGTTAACGGGGTGGCAGGCCGTGTAAATCCCGCAGTTTGGGCCTATACAAACATTGCTGCCTATTTTAACTTTTGCACAGTCCAAAATTACAAGATTGTGGTTAGAGTAGAAGTTATCCCCGACTTCGATATTGTAGCCGTAATCACAGAAAAATGCAGGTTCTATATACGGATTTTCACCTGTTTTACCAAATATTTGTTTGAGAGTTTTCTTACGGGTTTCGGTATCGGAAGGGTTTAGCTGATTATATTTTTGGCACAAGGTTTTTACTTTAATTCTTTCATAATATAATTCCGCGTCTGCCGGATTATAAATCTCGCCTGCAATCATTTTTTCTTTTTCACTCATTTAATTCTCCCCATATTTGGTTTTAAATAATAAAAGATTTTTGACTAATAATTAACAACCTCTAAGTCTTTCGACAAAAATTTTCAGTCTTTCAATTGCGATTTTCAGGTTTTCGATGGAATATGCGTAAGAAATTCTTAAATAGCCTTCGCCGCAGGCTCCAAATGCCGTTCCCGGAACAACTGCAACTTTTTCTTCTTTAAGAAATCTTGTTGCAAACTCTTCGCTTGTCATGTTGAACTCTTTTATACTCGGGAAAACATAAAATGCCCCGAAAGGTTCAAAACATTCCAAACCGATTTCTTTGAAGGCATGTAGTAGAAAGCGGCGTCTTTGATTGTAAGCCTGACGCATTGTTTCTACATCGTCATCGCCGTTTTTCAGTGCTTCAATCGCTGCATACTGGCTTGTTGTCGGCGCGCACATAATTGCAAACTGGTGAATTTTTGTCATCTGCTGAATTATTTCTTTTGGCGCGCAGGCGTAACCTAATCGCCAGCCGGTCATTGCATAGGCTTTTGAAAATCCGTTAATTAAAATGGTTCTTTCTTTCATCCCGCGCAATGACGCGATTGAAACATGTTTTTCTTTGTAAGTCAAAGCAGAATAAATTTCATCAGACATAACGAGAATATCTTTTTCTATAATTATTTTTGCAATCGCCTCCAAATCCTCTTGTTCCATAATTGCGCCTGTAGGATTGTTCGGATAAGGCAAAATCAAAACTTTTGTTTTGTCTGTGATTGCCGCAAGAAGTTCTTCCGGCTTAAGTCTGAAAGCGTTTTCGGCTTTCAGATTAATAATAACCGGTTTTGCACCTGCAAGAACAGCACAGGGTTCATACGAAACATAAGACGGCTGCGGGATTATGACTTCATCACCCGGGTTTATAACCGCACGAAGGCCGATGTCAATGGCTTCCGAGCCGCCGACAGTTACAAGAATTTCGTTTTCAGGATTGTATTCAATATTTTGTATTCTTTTTAAATAGTTTGAAATCTCCTGTCTGAGGTCTTTTAGGCCTGAGTTTGAAGTGTAAAAAGTTCTTCCGCGTTCAAGTGCGTAAATTCCTTCATCTCTGATGTGCCATGGCGTGTCAAAATCAGGTTCGCCGACACCGAGCGAAATTGCATCTTTCATTTCGCTTACAATATCGAAAAATTTTCTTATGCCCGAGGGTTGAATTGAAGCAGTTTTGTCGGATATAAAATTCCTCATGGTGTGATGACCTCTCTTTCATCACGATTTTCTTCATTATAAATTGTTCCGTGGTCTTTGTATTTTTTTAAGATAAAATGCGTTGCCGTACTCAAAACGCTGTCCAGAGTTGAGAGTTTGTCGGAGACAAAGCCTGCTATTTCCTTTAAAGTTTTTTCCTCCAGAGTCACGAGCAGGTCATATCCGCCGGAAATCAAATAAACCGCATGAACTTCGGGGTATTTGTAAATTCTTTCGGCAATTTTATCAAAACCCTGTCCGCGCTGTGGTGTAACTTTAACTTCAATCAATGCTGTAACCTTTTCAATCGAGGTTTTTTCCCAATTGATAAGCGTATGGTAGCCGCATATTATTCCTTCTTTTTCTAGCGCGGTAATTTCAGCCAAAACTTCTTCTTCTGTGACACCAAGCATTACGGCGAGTTCTGAAAAAGCAACCCTGCTGTTTTTTTCTAATATTGAAAGCAACTCTTCTCTCATAAATTTCTCCTTCAAATCTTATTCCAAATTATACTCCAAATCTTGAAATTAACAAAGTTTTCTTGTATGCTGAAATATTTTTAATAAAAATTTGCTTTATTTTTTCTGATTGTTGTATACTTAATTACGTAAATTGTAGTATTAATTTAAGGTGATTTAATAATTTAGTCATGGAAGAAATTCTTTTACATAAGAAAGTTGGAATTCCCCGCGCCATCTCTTATTATAATAATTATCCGTTTTATTACGGTTTTTTTACAGCACTAGGAATTGAGGTTGTGCTTTCCGACAAAACCACAACAAAAATTATTAATGAAGGTAGCAGTTACGTTGTTTCAGACACCTGCCTTCCAATAAAGGTTTTCACAGGTCATGTGGTAAATCTTTTGAATAAAGGATGTGATGTGATTTTTGTTCCGTCGCTCCAATCAACCGGTTTTAAAATAAATAATTGCAGTAAAATCAGAGGCTTGCCTGAGATTATTAGAAATGTTATAAACAAGCCTTTTACAATGATTGAGCCGACGCTCGACAAAACAGAGAATATCGGATTTCATGACTTTTGCATGCAAACAGCAGAAGCATGCGGAATAACAGATTCTGAAAGGGTCAAAGCTGCTGCCAAAGCTGGATGGAAAATGTATAATGATTTTCTGGAAATGACACAGTCTGGAATTCCTTACAAAGACGCTCTTGAAAATGCTTTGAGCGGTAAATTTGTTAAAAAATCCGTTGATATTGTCAAACCGCTTTCGGTTGTTATTATGGGGCATGGTTACAACCTTTTTGACGAGCGGATTTCTATGAATATAATCAAAAAGTTAGAGAAAATGGATGTGAAAGTTTATACATCATTAGATGTTTCTCATGAGTGTGCAATTTCTTCAATCCGCGAACTTGGCGAAATCCAATACTGGGCAAACGAGCTTGAACTCACCGGAACTGCCGCATATTACCTTTTGAATAATAAAGTTGACGGAATTGTGGCGCTTTCTGCTTTTGGTTGCGGGCCTGACTCGTTAATGGTGGATGAAATGTCTTATCACTGCAAAGAAAAAGGCATGCCGCTTATTCATCTGACAATTGACGAACATACCGGCGAAGCAGGGTTTGTAACCCGTCTGGAAGCCTTTGTTGATATGCTTATGCGAAAGAAACGCCGTCAGTTTGTGAAGAAATCCGATTCAGTGAAATCTGCAGAAATTCTAAATTTAAGAAACAACAAAGTTTTAACAGGTTCTGCAAAATAGTTTGAGCTTATGGAAGATAATTTCTCTAAAACCAAACCATATCAATATCGCGGTGCAATCCATATTCATTCGACCTTTTCAGACGGCACCGGAGATATTTTGGAAATTGTTTCAGCCGCTAAAAAAGCCGGACTTTCATGGATTGTCGTAACCGACCACAACAATCTTGATATTCAGGAGGGAATTTACAGCGGAATTTATGTTCTGAAGGGTGAAGAAATTTCACCGCCGTATGACAATCATTATCTGGCTTTTGGCATTGGTGAAGTTATCCAGCCTTCTGAGAATCCGGAAATTTATGTTCAGAAAGTAAGAAACCTTGGCGCATTTGGATTTGCCGCGCACCCGGATGAGTCGGACCTTAGAAAAAACAAAGCAAAGCCTATCAAGTGGCTCGATAAATCCATAAAAGTCGATGGCATTGAAATCTGGAACTGGTTTTCGGATTGGGCGGACAATTACGACGAAACAAATATTTTCAAAATCGCGTATGCTTATTTTTTCAGACACAATATTATCAAAGGACCTTCCGGCGAAACTCTTAAGTGGTGGGATGAATTGAATAACAGTAATTCCGAAATTATTCCGGCAATTGGCGGCGTGGACGCGCATGCTTTGAAGATTTCTAAATACTTAATTCCTCTTAAAATTTTTCCTTACGAATGCTGTTTCAAAACTTTGAACAACATAATTTTGTTAGAAAATCCGCTTACAAAGGATTTTGAAGAAGCAAAAACGGCTATTTTCGGCGCTGTTAAAAAAGGTTCAAATATTATTATTAATCAGAAACTCAATAACACAAAAAACTTTCCGGAATTTTATATTGCAAACTCAAATTCAAAAGCTTTTTGCGGAGACGCAATAACCTTGACTGACAACACATATTTGACAATAAAAATTCCAAAATTTGCAAAAATAAAAGTTTTCAAAGACGGAAAACTGTTTAGTCAAGAATGCACAAACTTATTCCGGACTAAACTTAAAAATCCCGGGAAATATCGCTTTGAAGCTTATTATAAAAATCGCCCCTGGATTTATTCAAACCCGATTTGCGTGAAATAACTTATGTGCTAGGATTAACAATATGGAAAATACAGAAAATGAATTTCAATCAATAATGGAAGACACAATTCCCGCCAAAGACAGGGTTATTGCCTGGCCGAGAATGGGCAGAATTGATATTCCTCTAAAAGCCTTGCTGTTATCACTTGGCGCGAAGGTTGTAATTCCGCCCCCTAACAGCAATGAAGCCCTTGAAATCGGTGTCAGAAACAGTATTGAAGGAATTTGTCTTCCGTATAAATTAAACCTCGCAAATTATATTATGGCGCTAGATAAAGGCGCAAATACGCTTATGATGTTTCAGGCTCCGGGTTCCTGCAGGCTCGGCAACTACACCAAAATGGCTCAAAAAACATTAAAATCAATGGGCTATGAATTTGATTTGGTAATTTTTGACATGTACAAAAGCAAAATGAAACAAACTTTACATGCCTTCTGGCATGTTACTCATTGTATAAATCCATGGCGCTATTACAAAGGTTTTAGTCTGGGTTTTAACAAATTTTTTGCGATTGACATGGCCGAAAGACTTCTGTTTTACACGCGTCCGCGCGAACTTAACAAGGGCGATGCGGAAAAATGTTACAACAAATGGCTTCAAATTATTGATGAAACAAATTCGGTATGGCAAGCCAAAAGGCTAAAAAAACAAGTTATTGAGGATTTCAAAAAAATTCCGATTGATAAAGATAAAAAAGTTCCAATTGTATATTTAATCGGCGAATTTTTCGTACTTCTCGACCCTTACACGAACCAGAATATTGAAAAAGAACTGGGGGATATGGGCGTGGAAGTTCAGCGCCAGATTATGTTTGGTGACTGGCTTGAGCATGTGCTGAAACCGTCTCTTTTATATAAAAGAGAATCTCACAGAGCACGCTCTGTGAGATATGCTTCCCCCTATATGAAACGTGCGATAGGCGGCGAGTGTATAGAAACAATCGGCGATACGGTTTATGCTGCAAAACACGGAGTTGACGGCGTTATACATATTTCACCGTTCTCCTGCATGCCTGAAATCGTTGCGCAGAATATTCTGCCCAAAGTCAGCAAAAACGAAGATATTCCAATTCTGTCGCTTGTTCTGGATGAACAGACTGGTAAAGCAGGATATCTTACAAGGATTGAAGCGTTTATTGATTTGATTAAGCGTAAAAAAATGAAAAAGAATTAATAATATGTAAAGTTTCTTGTATTATATTGGCCGATCGGCTAATTTTTATTGTATGGTGTGCATGTTCATGATATCATAATTTTGACTAAAATAATATTGTACATGAGGGGATATGATGATTACCGAATCAAGAAACAAAATGACGTTCGAGCGTCTAAAGTATTATAGACACCTTGGCGGCGGGGCTCTTGAATGTATTGCAAGCAGACTTTCAAAAACTCCAAAACCGTTGTGCTTTTCGTTAATGGTTACAAGCAAATGTAACTGTGACTGCGACTTCTGTTTCTGGAAACACAAAAAAGGCACAGATGATATGCCAAAAGAAGAAATTATAAGACTCTTGACAGAAGCAGGCCAAATTGGTTATATGGACAGTATTCTCTGGGGCGGCGAACCTTTGATAAGACAGGATTTCGCTGAAATCTGCAAGGCTTCCCATGACGCCGGTTTATATACCAAAATCGCAACAAACGGCTGGTTTCTTGAAACCAATCCTGATTTTGCAAAATATACGGATCTAATGTTTGTGTCATTAGATGCAATCGGAAAAGCGCATGACGATATTCGTCACATGCCAGGAATTTGCGATAAAGTCATGTCCGGTATTGAATATCACAAAATCCATTCTCCAAAAATGAGAATTTATGTATGCTGTACTGTTTCAACTCAGACTAATTTTGAACAAATAAAAGAAGTTGCTCAATACTGTAAAGATGCAGATATTTTATTATACTTTACAGTTAACAAAGCTGCTTCAAGACCAGAAGAAGCTGAAAATGTTGTTGAAACTGAACTTGAAAATGAACAACTTTCACAAATGTTTGTCAAGATTAAAGAGCTTAAAAAACAAGGCTATCCGATTAGAAATTCATACTATTTCATGGACTACATTATTGACAAGAAAACTTACTATGAATGCCATTGGCCAAGAATTGCAACTGTAATTTATTCAAATGGAGATATGCTCAGATGTTATGACAGAAAACCTTTCATAAGCGTTAGAAACAGACCTTTGAAAGATGTCATAAAAGACCCTCTTTTCATTGAAACCGTAAACAAATGCAAAGATTGTAAACTTGCATGTGTCGGAAATTATGCACTTGATGCGTCTGGCCTTTGGAAACTTGAGTGGCCTGCAATCAAATCTTTGATGGAAATTGCTATTACATAAAATTGTTTTTTACTTAAGAATTGTGAAAATAAATATTAAAAGGAATATTATGAAAAAAATACTTACATTAGCAATATTGTTGACATTCTGTATGGAACCTTTAGCATTTGCGTCATCCGATGTCGCAGATACAGCTTCGGCCGCTGCTAGGGTTAAAATGGTGCAAAATGAAGATCAGGCAATAAATCTTGATGCATTTGAAAATAACTATCAGGAAGCCGCAGAATCTTCTGCTCCAAAAGTTGTCTTAAGTCCTATAGAACAAATCTTTAACGGAAAAGATACCGCCGTTTCAGGAAAAGTTCTTCACCAGGCAGGTTATGATCTTTTCACCTCAGGTTCAACGTCGCAAACTTCCGTAGGTAAATTTGGCAATTCCTATAAGTTAAGTATCGGCGAAAAAATCAATGTTTATACTTACGGCGATTCGGTTGACGTAATGGCAATTTCCGGCGCAAGTCTTGTTTCACCTTCATCTTCAACCCAGGTTGATTCAAAGGGTAATATTTTTATCCCTGGAGTAGGTTTAGTTAAAGCAGAAAACAGAACAATAAGCGATGTTGAGAATGAAGTTAACCGTGTTGCGGCACAAAAATATAAAAGTATGAAAATAAGATTAACTGTTGCAACCGGTCAGGAATTTTCAGTATTTGTTTACGGCCAGGTTAACAGACCAGGCAGAGTTTTGATTGGAAATAATTCATCAGTTTTCGATGCGTTAAACGCAGCAGGCGGCGTTAAGAAAACCGGTACCTTAAGAAACATTTCATACACCTCTGATAACAAAACAAAAAGTGTGGATTTATATAAAACTTTGTTCTTCGGAAACGATGATGGAATTATTGTTCGTCCAAACGACAAAATTTTTGTAGGCAAAATCGGTGATGTTGCAGCAATTAAAAACGGTGTAACTGTTCCTGCAATATATGAAATCCTTCCCGGAGAAAATATTGAAAAAGTCGTTGCTTTTGCAGGCGGTTTGTTACCGCAGACACAAGTTTCTGAAGTTACTCTAATCGGCTTTGATGCAAACCTTAAACAAAAAACAGCAGAGAATATTGCTTGGGATAAAGCAAGGTCAAAAGTTCTTAGAAGTGGTGATTCTGTAGAATTCAGAGAATTATACAATAATGCTGAAAATATCGTAACAATTCAAGGTAACGTAAAACACCCGACAACTTATGCTTATAAAGATGGCATGCGGCTTTCTGACATCTTGAAAAGTGAAGATGAATTGTTAGAAGAAACTTTCATAAATCAGGCTGTTATTAGAAGAATTTCGGGTAAAGATAATACTATTGAAACTATTCCGATTTTCTTAAAAGAATTTTTCGCAGGAATGAACGACCCTGTTTTACAGCCGAAAGATATTATCAATGTTTATAAAAATACAAATTCGTTATTTGTGGACGTATATGGTTGTATAAACACGCCTAAACATCTGACATATACAGCTGGTATGACACTAAACGATGTTATGACAGATATTCAGTTCCTTGAATCAGATGTACAAAAACAAGATGTTGAAACTGAAAACAAAGAACAAGCTGAAACTGAGGTTGCATATCAAAAAGGCGCTGTTGAAGAAAGCAGTGTTCATCTGGCCGCCGGAACCGCAAATTCAAACAAACTTATACCGGCAGAAAGAGTTGCTGTTGAAATTACAAGTTTGAGCGGCGCAACTCAGGTGTACTATTTGTATGATATTATGATTAATTCTGACAGAATTAAGTCAATTCAAATTGCTCCGGAAGATAAAATTTTCTTCAGAACTTTACGCGGAAATGAAGTTATGAAAACAGTTAAAGTTTCAGGTTTCGTAAAACATCCGGGCGTTTATACCTTTGTTGAAGGTAAAAGACTTGCAGATGTTATAAAAATGGCCGGCGGTCTCTCTAAAGAAGCTGATTTGCGCGGAATTGTATTCAAAAGAACGAACCTTCAGGGCAAACAGGTAGAACTTGCTCATAAAAATAACGAGCGTGATATTAAACTTATTGAAGGCAGAATGGCAAGTGCATATAAACCAACAGAAGCGGATCAGCAGTCAAAAGCCGAGATGTTGGAAATGCTAAAAGCTGAAGACCAGACAATCGCACAAAAATACACAGGCCAAATTGCTTTGAACATCAAAGACAATGATGTTGATAAAATCAAAGACCTTGATAACATAGAAGTTCAAGACGGTGATGATATTTATATCCCCAGAACTTCAAACCATGTAAGTATTATCGGTGAAGTTTATAATGAACAGTCATTTGTTTACAAAAAAGGTGCAAACGCAAAATATTACATAAAAGAAGTCGGCGGCTACACTCCAAACGCAAACAAGTTCAGACTTTATAAAGTAAGTGTGAACGGCCGCGCCGAAAAAATCAGAAACGGCAGCAATATTCAGCCCGGTGACACTATTGTTGTTCCAAGAAAAATTGCCGGAAACGATTGGATTACACCTATTTGCGAAACCCTTAAAGGCGTAGCTTCAATTATTGTTATGGCATTTGCTATCAATAAGTGGTAATCAGTTACTAAAAACTTTTACAGATTTAGGGGCGACTTTGATATCAATGTCGCCTTTAAATTTTTGTTTTTCACCATCGATATGCGCAACCGTAAAATCGTTTTTTATTAAAAGTTCCTTTGCCTGAAAATACATGGCTTTTGACCCGCTGAATTTTTTGTTAAATAAAATCATCAAAAATTCAAGAAAATACATAACCGGATTTTTAACTTTTAAAATAAACACCTCCATAAGCCCGTCATCAAGCTGGCAGTTGTTTGAAATTGAAACCAGATTCTTAAACATATTTCCTGCATTTGCGATTATAATGCATGTTGCAAGAACAGAGAGTTTTTTCCCGTCATGTAAAATCGTGTATTTTTTTTGTTTCAATCTGAGTGCAAAAATTATTCCCGATAAAAAATATGCAAAATATCCGAATTTGTTCTTTAAACTTTGCGGAGTTTTGCAGATAATATCCGAATCGTATCCAAATCCTGTACGCAAAATCGAAAACTTTTCATTTACCTTCATAACATCAATTTGTTTGATATTATTTTTCTCAATAACTTCAAGCGATTTTTGAATATTTCCGGAAATCCCGAGTTTTGCGGCCAAAAGGTTTGCTGTGCCGCATGGAATTATCGCTAAAGTTTTGTCAGTGTTAATTATATATGGAATTATTTTGTTTACAGTGCCGTCGCCGCCAATTGCAATTACATTTTTAATCTCCTGAAAATCAACCTCTGAAAGCTCGTCAATTCCAACGCTTTTAAATTCGGCGTTCCGCTTTAAGAGAAATTTGATAACATTTTTCTTGTATTTGGCTGCTTTTCGTCTTCCGGCATTCGGGTTGTTAACTATTAAAAATTTTTCCATAAGTTGATTATTGCATGTTTAATATAACTTATCAATACGGCTAAAAATTAAGAATTCTTTTCATGTTTGTTATATGATTAAGTCATAATAAGGAGACTAAAATGAGAGTAGAAAAACAGTCAACAGTTTGGCAGCCTAATTCAATGGGAAAATTTGATAAATTAAAACTTAAATTCAATGATTTTGCTATTGATTGCCTTTTAAATTATTTAGGGAATAATTTCAGCAAAGAAAAACTTATAAACCTTGCTAAAATTTTTGAAAAAATTGCAGGTTCAAAAGGCGGAATAAATCACGCACGCAGAATGCAATGGCTTTTTAAATCAGAACATCCGCACCTTTTCTGGTGGAAAAAGATTTTGACAGAACTCCACCCGAATTGTAGAAATAAATGGATTAAAAACTTTTTTGTAAACGGATACTACGGCGATAATTTGAGAAAACGTACTCAATTCAATGAGAAAAACGGCTTTTTCCCTCCGACTGTTTTGCTGGCAAGTATAACCAAGCGCTGCAATTTCCACTGCAAAGGCTGCTGGGCGCATGAATATGATGTTAAAGAAGATTTGACAAAAGAAAAATGGAGAGAAATCTTCACAGAGGCTCGTGACGTCATGGGAATTCATATTTTCCCGATTGTTGGCGGCGAACCTTTTGCCAGAAAAGAATTCCTTGAACTTGCCGAAGAATTTAACGATTGTACCTTTATAACCTTTACAAACGGTTCGTTGATTACTGAAAAAACAGTAGAAAAATTAAAAAAACTTGGCAATGTTCAGCCAATGTTTTCAATCGGCGGGTTGAAAGAAAATACTGATGCCGTTCGCGGCGAAGGCTGTTTTGATATGGTAATGGAAAAGATGGACATGCTTAAAAAAGCCGGAATTTTCTTTGGTGCAAGTATTACAGCAACGAGCCAAAACTGTGATGAAGTTACCTCTGATGAATTTATGAAAATGCTGTCTGACAAAGGTGTCCTCTGGGCATGGTTCTTCCACTATGTGCCGGTCGGCGACAGTCCTGATGTAAGCATGGTTCCTAACGCCGCTCAAAGACAGCAGATATTGAAGGCTGTTTATAATGCAAGAAATACTCTTCCGATGATGACAGTTGACTTCTGGGGTGACGGCCCTGAAATGATGGGATGTATTGCCGGCGGCAGACAATATATTCACATTAATCCAAGAGGCGATGTTGAACCGTGTACTTTTGTTCACCTTGCAACACACAACCTAAAGGATTGCACATTGACAGAAGCGCTTGCAGCTCCGTTTATGCGTGCTATAAGAGACGGAATTCCATACGAAGACGGCAACATGCTTCGTCCTTGTATGATTGTTGACAGGCCTGAAGTTTTGAGAAAATATTATGAAGAGTTCAAACCTTACGAAACCCATGAAAATGCAGCGGCATATCTTACAAATCCTGAAATTACATCAAAAATTGATAAATATTCACAAGATGTAAAAGAAATTTTGGACAAGGATTGGCGCGAAAATCTTTGGATGACAATATTCCCGCTCGAAGGCGAATATTATATTGACAGAGACCATTTCTGTTCAAAAGAACGCCCGCAAATTAAAGAAGAACATAAATGTACAGGAAATTGTGCATGCTGCGGAAAATAAGTATTATTTTTGCTTCGGCATTTTTAATATCAATTGTTTTAATTAAATCCTGTCCTGTTGTAACTCAATGGGACAGGAGTTTTATCATATTTATGCAGGAACGGCTTGCAGGTTTGCCGCTTTGGATTCCAATGCTTCCGGATTGCGTTCTGTACTCTGCAATGATAATTTTCCCGCTTTTGTCTGGCGGAATATTTTTTATTAAAAAAAGAAAGTGGGCGGATTTAATCTGCATTTTATCAATTCCGCTTGTAACCTTTTTACTGAATTGTATTTTAAAACCTCTGCTTCACCGGCCACGACCGCCTATGGAGCTTCAAATAACATCAATACATCCTGACAGTTTCAGCTTTGTTTCAAGCCATAGTTTGGTAACAATTTGTCTTTGGGGCATGGTAATTTTTTATTTAATTAAATATTGTAAAAATAAATTTTTGAAAATTTCGGGAGTTTTGACTGCGATTTTATGGATTATATTTGTTGGTCTAAGCCGCGTTTGGATTGGCGTTCATAATCCGACGGATGTTCTTGGGGCATACCTTTTAGGGTTGCTGCTGTTAAGTTTTTATATAAATTTGCCAGATAAGGTTGAACATTTTTTGAGTATAATTTTCAAAAGCATAAAAAATCCGGCTGAATAACCGGATTTTTCATTTGTAATATTAAATTGAATTATTTTATAAGTACATCCAGTGCAATCTTTTTATTCATTTCAGAAAGCATTGTTTTGATTTGTTTGTATAATTTAGAATTTGTTTTGCCAATGCTTGTGAAAAGGATAACCTCATTGTTGTTTTTTATGTTTTGTACAAATTCGTTTGAAATATCAGCTTTAACAAGTGTTACGTTACGAAATTCTTTTAGCTGGACAACAATATTTTCACAAATATTTTCAAAAACTATAATTGCGATTTTCTTGTCTTGATTTGCCAAAAGCATCAATTTCAAATCAGAAAAATCGTTTTCCAAATCATAAATTATATTATCACCAAGCATTGAGTAGGATAATTTTTTATCTGTAGTTTCTGCAAAAACTACTGCAAAAAGTGATGCAATAAATCCAAAAACAATCCCAAGCAAAATATTAATTAATAATTTTGGAGAAGAATATTCAAAATCTCTTAACTTTTGCGGTTCTTTAATAACAAGAACTTTTGAAGAATCCGACATTTCTTCAACCATTTTGGCCCATTGTAATTTTGATGATAGATTTGCGACTTTAGCAGCTTCTTCGGTTACAGCAATCCGGGATTTTTCTCCGGCAATAATTTGTCCTTGGATTGTAGACATCGCTTGTTGTGCAGGTTTTGAAAAAGCACTCATTGCACTTAAATTTCCTGTACTTACGACTGCTTGCTCCGGAAGCCCTGAAACTGTATTAACTTTTTTATTTAAAGCTGTTTTTGCTTTATTGTATTCTGTTTCTATAACCTTTTTATCGGATTTAGATTTTTCTGAGTTTAATTCTTTGTGTAATGCAATATAGTTTGTAATAATAGAATTAACAACATTGTAAGCAAGCTCTGGGTCTTTGTTTTTGTACTCAATGCTGACAACATTTGTGCCTTTTTTGTTTTCGAACGAAATATTTTTCTTTAAAAATGAGGCTGTTGAAATATATTCACCTTCTTTTTTATTTGGAATAATTCCCCATTTTTTCTTTATTATAAGATTATTTTCTCTGATAACCTTGTCAATAACAAGTGGAGATTGCATTAACTCAAGCTCGTTAGTCAAAGCTCCCCCACCCGACATAAGAGCTGCCATACCTCCGCCTGCAGCGCCAAGTTCCTCAATTGCGTAAGGGTTAATCTCCATCATGTTTGAGTTGTTGGCTTTGTTAATATAAAGGTCAGTATCTACTTTATATTTTTTGGGGGTAACAAATGTGAATGCAATAAATACTAAAAGTACCACTGCAAAAGTCTTTGAGATTAAAAACTTTCTATCCCATATTGCAAAGAATATCTTTTTTAAATCAATAACTAATTCTTCATCAAGGTCTTCTTGAGGTATATAAACTGTTTGTTGCATTATATCTCCCTTTACTTAAAATAATAAAAACTATATTACAAAAATTTAGTTTTTTCAATAAAATATGAAAAGTTTTATTAATATTATAGTCATTCGGCTACTATGATTTCTTTTTTGTTGTATTATTATTAATGAACAGAGAGGTATGATTTGAAATTTTTGTCAAAATCTATATGGGTGATGTTAACCGTTGATATTATTACTTTGCTTGTATCTACAACCTTTTGGTATGATAAATTTTCCATGCCTGAAGAATTTCTTCACTTAACGGTTTTTATCACTGTTCTTGCAGGTTTAGCTGTTCTCTTTTTGAAAGATAATTACAAAATAAGAGAATTTAACGTAAATCTCAAAAATCATTACCTGCTTTTTGAAGGTATTGTGTTTTCGCAAATTCCTGCAGCAATCCTGCTTCTTACTTTTGCAGATAATGTAAATTCCCTTGAATTTGTTCTTGCAAACCTCGTGACAATTTTCCTTGTTCTACAAGTTTATAGAACTCTTTTCCACTATTATCTTTTCCATATCAAAAAAGTTAAAAATATTCTAATTATAGGCGCCGATAAAAATGCAAAACTTCTTGCTGATGAGATTATCAATAAAAAAGCTTTAAAAATGAATGTTACAGGTTTTATAAAAGATTTTGACGATGACAGTGACTTTATTAATGACCATAATCTCAAAATTCTTACAAAACCGTTTGCCTTAAAAGAAACTATAAAATTAAATAATATTGATATTGTAATTATTGCGGTAAAAAGGCGCATGGAAGAAGAATTGCTGACAAGCATGGTCGAAAGCATTCCGCGCAATGTAAAAGTTTACAAAATGCCGGAATTCTATGAACTTGTCACCGGTAAGTATTTTATTGACAGAATGTCAATGAACTGGTTGTTTTATGACTACATGAACAAGCGTTCGATTGTTTATGATTTTTGCAAACGCATTTATGACATAATTGCCGCTATCATAATATTAACAGTAACTTTTCCGATTTTGTTATATATTGGCATAAGAGTAAAAATGACTGACGGCGGCCCTGCAATTTACGCACAAAACAGAATTGGCAAAAATGGCAAACCTTTTAAAATGTATAAACTCAGGACAATGTATTTAAATGATTACGTGCCTGAAAAAGGAAATATCGGCCATACAGAGTCTCAAGACGAAGACAATCGGGTTATTCCGTTTTGCAAATTTGTCAGAAAAGCGCGTTTTGATGAAATTCCGCAGATGATAAATATATTAAAAGGCGATATGTCAATTGTCGGCCCCCGCAGTGAATGGGAAAATCTTGTTTCAATATATTCAAACGAAATCCCATACTACACAAGCCGTCAATGGGTTAAAACCGGTTGGACCGGGTGGGCGCAAATTAATCAAGGACATTGCGTTTTAAGTGATGATGTTGCAGAAAAACTTCAATATGACCTTTATTATTTAAAACACCGGAATTTATTATGGGAAATCGGGATTTTGGTAAAAGCCGTATTTTTGGCTTTGGGAGGCAGACATGGCTAGACAAGCAGTGATATTGGCAGGCGGTTTTGGAACAAGATTAGCGCATGTTGTTAGTGACGTGCCTAAACCAATGGCTCCGATTGCTAAAAAACCTTTTCTTGAATACGTTGTAAAGACCTTGAAAAATCAAGGTTTTGACAGTTTTGTATTTTTAACAGGCTACAAATCTGAAATAATTGAAAAACACTTTAAAAAATTAAAAAATGCCATATTAATAAAAGAAGAAACTGCTTTAGGTACAGGCGGTGCTATTCTTAATGCTTATAATTATCTTGAAGATGAATTTTTTGTGATAAACGGCGATACTTTTTTTGATATTGATTATTCACTTCTTGAAGATTTTAGCAAAGATAAGCCTTGCACAATTGCATTAAGATATACCAACAATATCTCAAGATATGGCATGGTGGAAATAAACGATGATTTCAAAACAACATCTTTTGTAGAAAAAGGGTCTCTGCCGGAAAACCGCATTGATGGATATATTAACGGCGGTATTTATTATCTTAAAAAAGAAGTTTTAAAAAATTTCGTAAAAAATTTTAATGGAGAATTCATCTCTTTGGAAACCGAAATTTTTCCGAAATTATTATCGTCGGATAAACTTTACGGATTGCCCTTAGGCGGCTGTTTTATAGATATCGGAATTCCACAGGATTACTCAAAAGCTCAAGAGTTAATTCCGTCATGGATAAAAAAGAAAGCAAAACCCGCATTGTTCATTGACAAAGACGGAACCTTGATTGTAAATACAGAATACCCTCATGGCCGCGATTTTCAAATTATTGAAAGCACAATTGATATTGTGAAAAAATATTCAGAACAAGGCTATCACATTGTTATGGTGACAAACCAGGCAGGCGTTGCAAAAGAAAAATTCAGTTTTACGGACATGCAGGAGAATTTTGAAGGAATAAAAGAATTCTATAAAACAAAAGGTCTAAAATTTGATGATATAGAATTTTGTCCATTCCATAAAGACGGCACAAGAATAGAATATCATTTTGACACAATATTGCGTAAACCAAACCCGGGCATGATTTTGAAGGCATGCGATAGTTTAAAAATTGATTTAAAAAATTCAATAATGATCGGCGACAATCCAGAAATTGACAATATAAAACTTCCATACTTAAAATGCGAAATATTAAATGAAAAGGAATTAGTCTAATGCTCATAGAAAACTACATTGAAGCATCAATCAAAACAAAACAAGCGATTTTAAATGATAAAAATTTGCTTGAAACAATTCAAAAATCAGCAAATGTTATTGTTGAAGCGTATATTAACGGCAAAAAGGTTTTAACAGCCGGCAACGGCGGTTCTGCCGGAGATGCCCAGCATATCGCAGGCGAACTTGTTTCAAAATTCTTTTTTGACAGACCCGGCTTGAGCGCGTTTTCACTTGCGACCGATACTTCGATATTAACTGCAATCGGAAATGATTACGGCTATGAAAATTCTTTTTCCCGCCAAATTCAGGCAAATGCAAATGAAGGAGATGTTTTTATTGCAATATCAACTTCTGGAAATTCAAAAAATATTGTAAAGGCTATTCTTGAAGCCAAAAAGAAAAATGTAACAACTATTGGACTTGTTGGTCAAAAAGCTTGCGAAATGGATTCACTTTGTGATTATATAATAAAAGTACCATCCGAATCGACACCAACAATTCAGGAATCGCATATAATGATTGGACACATAATTTGTGCGTTGGTAGAAGAAGCAATCTTTAAAGGGGAAAGTCCTAAACTTAGTATTAAGACGAAATTTTAAGGAGGAAGTATGTCTAAAAAAATATTAATAACAGGTATAACCGGAATGGTCGGCTCTCATTTAGCCGATTTCGTAATGGAAAATACCGATTGGAAAATTTATGGGATGTGTCGCTGGAGAAGCCCTTTAGACAATATAGAACACCTTATTGATGATATAAATAAAAAACATAGAATACATTTGGTATATGCGGATTTGCGCGATACAATCGCAGTCGACCAAGTATTTAAAGAAGTTAAACCTGATTATGTCTCTCATTTGGCCGCCCAAAGTTATCCCAAGACCAGTTTTACAGCACCTTTAGATACCCTTGACACAAATATTCAAGGTACTGCAAGAGTATTAGAATCAATAAAAAATCATTGTCCGAAAGCAATAGTTCATATATGTGCATCTTCTGAAGTATTTGGGAGAGTAAAAAAAGAAAAATTAGACGAGATGGGTGGAACTATTAATGAAGAATGTACATTTCATCCTGCAAGCCCGTATGCAATATCCAAAGTTGGTACCGACTTGATAGGACGTTATTATGCAGAAGCATTCGGTATGACGGTAATGACTACTCGAATGTTTACTCATACCGGACCTCGCAGGGGAGATGTATTTGCTGAAAGTACTTTTGCAAAACAGATTGCAATGATAGAAGCTGGAGTGATTCCACCAGTTATAAAAGTTGGAAATTTGGATTCCTTAAGAACTTTTGCCGATGTTCGTGATGCAGTTAGAGCATATTATATGCTTCTAACTATTAAACCTACATCTGGTGAATATTACAATATAGGGGGGCAGTATACATGTAAAGTAGGTGATATGCTTAATTTCTTGATATCGTTGTCACCTATGAAAGATAAAATCAAAGTGGAAGTTGACCCGGAAAGGCTTCGTCCTATAGATGCTGATTTGCAAATTCCAAATACTGATAAGTTCACACAACACACAGGCTGGGTTCCAGAAATTCCTTTTGAAAAAACAATGATAGATTTATTAAATTACTGGCGAAAAAGAATTTCAAAGGGTGAAAAATTTTTGCAGAGATAGGCAAAAAGGAGTAATGTATTGTATATTGTTATAGGTGGAAGCGGCTTTTTGGGTCGTTATGTAATAAAGAATATCCTTAATTTAACAAGTGAAAAAGTAATAGGAACTTATACAAAAAATTTGCCACAAGTGAAAGACAATCGTCTTCAATGGTTAAAATTTGACGCACAGCAAGCTGATGATATTCAACGTCTAAATACTATTTCTGATAATAATTCTAAAGTTATTTATCTTGCTTCATACTCTAGTCCAGATTTTTGCGAAAAAAATCAGAAAAGTTCATGGGACTTAAATGTAACAGCACTTGCAAATTTTGTTAATACATATACAAAGGCAAAATGTCTATATTACGCTTCTACTGACGTTGTTTATGGTGAAAGTTTTCAACATACAAAATTTAAAGAGAATGCGAACTTGAATCCAGTAAATATATATGGAGTTCAAAAAGCTTTGGCTGAACGTATAATTATGGCAAAAAATTATAATGTTTTTAGACTTCCTTTAATGATGGGACCCAGTTTGATTGAAGGTAAAAAACACTTTTTTGACAAGATTTATGAAAGTTTAGATACAGCAAATCCTATTGATATGTTCGTTGACTCCTACCGTTCAATCTTAAGTTTTAATCAATGTGCCAAGTTGCTAATAAACTTAATTGAAATCTATGGTAGCGCTGATAAGAAAATAATAAACTTCGCAAGTGATCAAGCAATAAGCAAATACGAACTTGCTCTTAAGATAGCAGAAAAATATGGATTTGAAAAAAATTTAATTAAACCCATTTCAATAAAAGATTCTGAAGGTATATTTGTAGCTAAAAGAGCTAAAATTACAGAAATGGATAATAGCTTATTAAAGTCATTATTAAAATTACAATCTATAAATTTAGATTTTGATAAAATAGATAAGGAAGTATTAAGATGATAATCCGGTCAAAAGCTCCATTAAGAATAGGTTTAGCAGGTGGTGGAACAGATGTCAGCCCGTATTGTGACATCTATGGCGGTTCTATTTTGAATGCGTGCATAAATATGTATGCTTATGCAACAATTAAACCGAGAGATGACGACAAGATTGAATTTCGCTGTGAAGACAGGGGCGAATTTTGTACTTTTAATTCAGTTGAACATTTGGAGATAGACGGCAAATTTGATTTATTAAAAGGCGCTTATAATCGTTTGATAAAAGATTATATCAAAAAGCCTTTGAGTTTTACTCTAACAACATATGTTGATGCACCTGCAGGAAGCGGTTTAGGTTCAAGTTCAACCCTTGTTGTAGCCATTGTAAAAGCTTTTCAGGAATGGCAGAATCTTCCGCTTGGGGAATACGATTTAGCAAAACTTGCCTGGAGTATTGAGCGTGAAGATTTAAAAATGGCTGGTGGGCGTCAGGATCAATATGCAGCGGCTTTTGGCGGATTTAATTTTATGGAGTTTTCAGCTAATGAAAAAGTTCTTGTAAATCCGCTAAGAATAAGAAAAGAATATGTAAATGAACTGGAATTTAATGTTCTTTTATACTACACCGGTACAAGCAGGCTTTCTGCTAAAATTATTGAAAGCCAAGTTGAAAACACAACGAAAAAAGATGAAAAAGCAATCGAGGCAATGCATAAATTAAAACAGCAGTCTTTGGATATGAAGGAAGTATTGTTGACTGGAAAATTAGACACAATAGGTGAACTTTTAGCTTATGGTTGGGAAAATAAAAAAAGAACTTCTTCGGTAATTTCAAATGCCGTAATAGACAATATATACGAAACAGCAATGAGTGCAGGGGCAACAGGCGGAAAAATTTCAGGAGCTGGCGGTGGCGGATTTTTCATGTTTTATTGTCCGAATAATACAAGATATAGAGTAATAGAAGAATTGGCGAAACTTGGTGGCGAATTTAGAAGATTTAGGTTTACGAATTTGGGGGCTGAAAGTTGGAAAATGAAGTAAAAAACATTTTATATGTGACAACTCGTCTTCCATGGCCACTAATAGGCGGAGATAGAGTTAATATATATAATTATTTAAAAGAGTTAAAAAACAAAGGGCATAAAATAACTTTAGTTACTCTTGTTTCAGACGATGATGACCTTATCGGCGCATTAGACCATTCTGAATTTTATACTAAATTAGTACCGGTTAAATTCAATAAAAAATTTGCGTATCTGAATGCTGTAAAAGCAATTTTTAGCGATAGACCTTTTATTGTTGAATATTTTTATAACAGACAAATGCAAAAAGTTATAGATGATGAATTGGCAACCCGTCAATATGATCTTGTCATCGGGTATATAATCCGTTCTTTGCCATATATACAAAAGCATAAAAATATAAAAAGAATTGTCCATTTATGTGATGCAATTTCAATGATGTATGAACGACGGTTAAAAGAAAAGCCAAGTTTATTTGACAGGTTTAAAATAGGAATTGAGTATATAAAGGTTAAAAATTATGAAAAAAAAGCTTGTATAACTTCAGACAAACAAGTTTTAATTTCAGAAATAGATAAAAAATATTTAGCAAAATTTGCAAATGTTTCTAACGTTGAAGTTATAGGTTTTGCAACAGATACAGACTATTATTCTCCAATATATTGTAAAAAAGAAAATAATATTTGTTTTGTTGGTTCTATGCAATATATTCCTAATTCAGAAGCTGCAATTTATTTTGCGACAAAAATATTCCCGATGATTAAAAAAGAAATTCCGGATGTAAAATTTAAGATAATCGGGGCAAATCCAAGAAAAGAACTTTTTGAAGCTACAAAAAATATTGAGGGAATTCAAATTACGGGTCGTGTAGAAGATGTAAGAGAATATATGAAAGATTGCAAAGTTTCTGTATGCCCGGTAAAAATTGCTGGAGGTATTCAAGCTAAAATATTGGAAGCAATGTCAATGGGGATTCCTGTTGTAACAACACCTGAAGGAGCTGAAGGGATAAATGCAGATTCTGATTTGTTGCTGGTTGCTTATTCGGATAATGAGTATGCTAAAAAAGTGATAGAATTTATAACTAATGATAAATTAAGAAAAGATGTATCAAGTAAAGCAAGAGATTTTATTATACATAATTTTTCTTGGAAGACAGTCGGGAAAAACTGGAATAAATTAATCTATGAGGTGTGTGTTGAAAAATAAAATTATTATTGAGGATGGATTTAGCACACATCACAAAACTGGCGTTGGACAATATACACTAATGCTTGAAAATATACTTATAGAATTAGGTTATGATGTAATACATATAAATAAAAATTATTTGATTAAAATTAAAAATAGATTTATAAGACGAATATTTTATAATATATGGTTAAATACGTTTTTTCTACTAGAAATAAAAAACATGAATACAACGGCAATATTTACTAATTATGCAATCCCTATATTTAAAATACCTAACATAAAATATATACCAGTCATACATGATTTATGTTCCCTAAATCATCCTGAATTTGATACTTTTTTTAATAATTGGTATCAAAATGCTAATGTTAAAAATGCAGTAAGACATGCAGATAAAATTTTGACAGTATCTAACACAATAAAACAAGAGATATTGAGTACGTTTGATTGGTATTCTAATGATATTGATGTAATAAATTCATCCATTACCACAGGATTAGATAAAGTTAAAATTACTGAAGATGAAACTCAAGTATTGAATAACTTAAATGTAGACTCAACCCAATATATTCTTTCAGTTGCAACTAATAATAAACGAAAAAATATAGATTTATTAATCCAAGCTTTTAATGAGTTAGAAAAAAAGTATAAAAATTTGAAATTAGTTTTGGTTGGCTCTGGATATAAAGGAAAATTTTTATCAAAAAATATAATAATAACAGGTTATATTTCGGATGAATACTTGAAAATATTATATAAACATGCTTTATTATATGTATTTCCATCTCTTTATGAAGGTTTTGGTACCCCTATTCTAGATGCACAATATTTTGGAGTCCCTGTATTATGTTCAGATATTGCTGTATTTCATGAAGTTGCTGGGGATGGGGCAGAATTTTGCAGTACTGATTATAACTCTATTGCTTCCAAAATTGAATACTTATTAAACAATAGACAGAGATTAAATGAGCTTATTGAGTTAGGTGAATTAAATTTAAATAGATTTCAGCGAAATAAAATTATTCAACAAGTAAAAAAGTATAGTGTAGTTTAAATCATACCATATATAATGTAAAATTTTTGTAAAAGGAGAGTTATGAATAAAAGTTTACAATTTAATATAATAAAATCATTTTTATTCATTATTCTTCTATTTTTATTTTTACCTGCTTTTTATGTGCCAGAGGTGAATATACCATTTTATGCAGTAGCTATAGGTGTTGCATTGGGTATTTGTTTAATCTCTTTTCGCCAATCCTATAT
>ERZ780157.352-NODE-352-length-63902-cov-20.644525_pt1 | contig 63902 bp, 70 predicted proteins | sample MGYA00511169_ERZ780157 | MGnify/ENA primary metagenome ERZ780157 (study PRJEB29588, sample SAMEA1965149) | human gut metagenome | biome: human gut; feature: human-associated habitat; material: faeces | place: Denmark | collected 2008/2010 ...
TGACTATGCAGCATATACAAGACTAGTAGATAATAAAACACCAAGTTATGACTGTTCAGTAACAGAAGACAAATTCACAGTAGACACAAGTACAGGAAATGGGAAACTAACATATCCAATAGCATTAATGACAGCAGATGAAGTAAGTTTTGCAGGTGGACTATGGAATAAAAATGCACCAACATGGTATTATTATAATAGTGCTAAGGGTAGTTCTACAGGCTCAACCTGGTGGTGGCTGTTGTCTCCTTACGATTGGCGTGGCAGCTACGCTCGCGTGTTCAGCGTGTACGGTTCGTCCAGCCCTGGCTACTTGTACGATGACTACGTCTACAACGCTAGCGGTGTTCGCCCTGCCATTTCTCTTAAATTTTGCACTCTATATAGTACAGGAAATGGCTCAGCAAGTGACCCATACACAATAAAAGAAACTACAAGTGGATGCTAAACGATCCCATTAACTTAACTGTGTCTAACGATTAATTTACTAATATAATTACTATAAAGTAATCTAAGGGTTAAATGATAGTTTATATAATATGATATATTAGTAAAAAAGTCAACAAAAAAATAAAATACTTTGGCAAAAAAAGCTGAAGTATTTTTTTATGGCATACTAAAGAAACTAAAAAACTTATGCCGAGAAAACTTTTGACACTGTGTCTAATCTTTGGGGTGCAAATGCACTCTTTTTTCTTGATTTAAAGGGTAAAAGTATGTATAATAATTACTAAGGAGTGATGGTATGCTACAAAAACCAAAGGGAACACTAGATATATACGGCGAAGATGGTAAGATATTTGATTATATTAGTAATTATACAAGTGCTTTTATGTCTTTATATAATTATGAATTTATTAAACTTCCTACATTTGAGAGTACCGAACTATTTTATAGGGGTGTAGGAGATACTACTGATATAGTAAATAAAGAGACTTATGATTTTCTAGATAAGAGTAATAGGAAGATGACTTTAAGACCAGAAATGACTGCTGGAACAGCAAGATGTTTAATTGAAGATAAATTGTACGCTGAAGGTGTTAAGAAATTCTATTATTTAGGAAGTTGTTTTAGATATGAAAGACCTCAAAGTGGAAGGTTAAGAGAGTTTACACAGTTTGGAATAGAATGCTTTAACGTGAGTAATCCTAAAGTGGACGCAGAAGTTATATCTTTAGCTTATAGATATTTATCAGGTTTAGGGCTAACTAATTTAGTAGTTAAGTTAAATAGTTTAGGCAACAAAGAAAGTAGAAAAGAGTATAACGAAGTAATAAAAGAATATCTTAGTAAAGATTATGATAATTTATGTGATACTTGTAAAGAGAGATTATCTAAAAACCCACTTAGAATATTAGATTGTAAGTATGACGGTGAAAGAGAATATATTAAGAATGCTCCTAAAACACTTGATTATTTAAATGAAGAGAGTAAATGTTATTTTGAAGAAGTTAAAGAGTCTTTAGAAAGTTTAGGAATACCTTTTGTTGAAGACTCTACTTTAGTAAGGGGACTAGACTATTATAGTCATACTGTGTTTGAAATAATTAGTAATATACCTGAGCTAGGAAAAGCAAATACTTTGTGTGGTGGTGGAAGATATGACGGGCTTGTTGAACTTTTAGGTGGTCCTTCTACACCTGGAATAGGTTTTGCAATGGGTATTGAAAGAATTATAATACTTCTTAAAGAACTTGAGTGTTATGTTCCTGATAGAGAATTAGATGTGTTTGTAATGAATTTAGATAACACTAACTATGCCTTTCAAATAATAGACGATCTAAGACTAAGTGAGTTTTCTGTTGAAACTGATTACACTGGTAAAAACATGAAAGGTATGTGGAAATTAGTAGACAAATTAAATCCTAAGTTTGTACTAATAATTGGAGAAGATGAAAGGGTTAATGACTACATTACAGTAAAAGATAATATTACTAAAGAAGAAACTAAGGTTAAAACAAGTGATCTTATAGATTACTTGAATACAAATATTTAGATTATTGATGGGGGATTTATGAAGAGAGATAAATTATATTTAACACTTTTATTAGAGGCAATAGACGATGAAAGACTACCAATGCCATTTTATGTATCACGAAGTGCTGCGATTGGTTATGTAGACGAAGAGAATATGATATTTACTGATATACTAACTAGTCAGAAATATGTAAATGTTATAAAAGCTAACGAAATTGGGCTAGTTGATGGGTATACTAATCCAATACCAATTAGTAACTTTAAAACCGGACTATTTTTATCTAAAGAAAAATTAAGTGAATATTTTAATTTTATGGATCATATGGTATTTCTAATAATGGAAGATAATTCAGTTACTATAATGCCTACTAGTAAGTTTGAAGAAGAACTTGGTGTCAAGTTAAACTTAAGTTATATAGAAGAAACTAACGACTTATTAGAAGCTTTAGTAAGTGGTAAACTTAACGTTACAGATTATTTAAAAAGTACGGAAGATAGTTTAAATAATAATACAGATAAGTCTAAAGAAATAGAAAATGTTATTAAAGAAAAATTAGATAAACCAATAAGTGAAGTTATTGCTAAAGTTAAAGAAAGCATAATTAATCAAGATGAGGCTGTTAAACAAGTTATAACTGCAGTATATAAATATGCAATATTTGGAAGTAAGTTTAAGAGTAATATCTTAATATATGGTCCAAGTGGATGTGGTAAAACTGCACTTATTAAAGAGGTCAGTAAAATACTAGGTATGCCTATTCATATTGAAGATATGACTAAATTTACCGTAAGTGGTTATAAAGGAGCTTCAGTAGAAGACATATTAGTTAGCTTATATAAAGAAAATAATGGGGATTTAGAGGCTGCTGAGCACAGTATTTTGTTCTTAGACGAGATAGATAAGAAAGCAAAAACTGAAAGTGATAATGAAGTAACTTCTTCCGGTGTATTAAAAAGCTTACTTAAGATAGTTGAAGGAGACACTATAGAAGTTGAAATAAACCCAACAACTGGAGAAACAATAAGCTTTGATACAAGTAAACTTTTGGTAATTGCAGGCGGTGCTTTTACTGACTTATATAACCAAAAAGCTGAAGAAAAAAAGAATACTGTAGGCTTTGGAAGTGAAGTATCTAGTATAAACAAAGAAATTCAATATGGAACAGAACTTACTATAAAAGATTTTGAAAAGTTTGGTATGCCACTTGAATTTATGGGAAGATTTAAGACTATTATTAGAATGAATAAATTGAAATTAGAAGACTTAGTGAATATTCTTAAAACTAGTAATCTAAGTGAAATGAAAAGTTATGTTGATTTACTAGAAAGTAAAGGTATTAAATTAGATATTCCAGAACAGTTATATGAAAAAATAGCTGAGCTAGCTTACTCATATGGTACAGGTGCTAGAGGATTAAACATAGTAGTAGATAATATATTTGATAATATCTTATATGAGTTATTTGAAGGAATAGACAAAGTAGAAAGCATTTCTCTTGGAGAAGATATAGTAAAAGATAAGAATAACTTTACATTGAAGAAAGTGATGTAAATGGAAGCAAAAGAAATAGAAAGAAGTATAATAAAAAGGTTTAGAAAAGAGATATATAGGCCATTTGTAAAAGCAGTAGAAGAGTTTAATCTTATTAATGAAGGAGATAAAATTGCTGTTTGTATAAGTGGAGGGAAAGACTCGTTTTTGCTTGCTAAATGTTTAGAAGAATTAAAACGACATGGCAAAGTTAAATTTGATTTAGAATTTATCTTAATGGATCCTGGATATAAAGATGAAAACTTAGATTTAATACACTATAATAAAGAAAAACTAAATCTTAATATTAAAGAGTTTCAATATAATATATTTGATCAAGTAGATGGAGAAAAGAATCCTTGTTACTTGTGTGCTAGAAAAAGAAGAGGAGCACTGTACAATAAAGCACAAGAGCTAGGTTGTAACAAAATAGCTTTAGGACATCACTTTGATGATGTAATTGAAACTATATTGATGAGTTTGATATTTAATGGAGAATTTAAAACAATGATGCCTAAACTTAAGAGCACTAACTTTAAGAAAATGGAGTTAATTAGACCATTATATTTTGTAAGAGAGAAGGATATAATAAGTTTCTGTAAATATAATGACTTACATTTTATAGACTGTGCTTGCAGTGTTACTAAAAAAGGAATAGGTATGAGAAAAAAGATGAAAGATTTAATTAATACTTTAAATGAGTATTATAGGGGTGCTGATAAAAATATAATGAATGCTACTTATAATGTAAACTTGAATACTATTATAAGTTACATAAAGAAAGAGGAGGATTTGGAAAATGAAGAGTAAAGATTTTACTAAAGAGTTAGATATAACTAACTTAAATGGTAGTATTTTATCTACTGAAGATAAAATATTACTTACACTACTTACAGAGAAAGGATGCACTAAAGGTGAACTATCTAAACACACTAATATAGTTTATAGTGAAGTTAAGCGTGTAATAGAAGAAATGGAAGTTAAAGGGTATGTTGTTCAAAGACAAGTAAATGAAACAATATTTTTATACTATTTAACTATGCCAGGAGCTTATGAAGTACAAGATAGACTTAATACTGACACAGTAAAAATGTATAGAAATTATTTAGTTAGTGTGGGATTTTCTTATGACAATGTAATTAAGTTCTTAAAAAGAAAGTTTTATGACTTTTATATTGCTGGAGTATGGAACCCAACTGACTTAGAAGACCAATATAAAGCTTGGTGTGACTCAAATAACTTAGAGTATGTAAATAGTGATGATTATACCTTGAAATTATATTAATTATATGATAGAATGAAATTATCCAAGATGAAGTTAGTTAATAAACCGACAAATAAGTAATTTGGAGACCTAATTAGTAGCTGGTGTTGAAAACTTATCTTAAATTAAGGATCCTAAAAGCTATTATGTGGACTACCACCTCGCATGATGAGCGAGTTTTATTAGACACTTTGTTTTGGTTTTTTCTTTGGAGGAATTTATGAATTTAGAAAGATTAGAAAGTTTAGTAGGACTAGACGTTTTAGAAAGAATTAAAAATTTAAATATTCTTATAGTAGGCATAGGTGGTGTTGGTGGATACACTCTTGAAAGTTTAGTTAGATGTGGAGTAGAGAATATTACTATAATTGATTATGACAGGGTAGATAGTTCTAACTTAAATAGACAGATTATTAGTAATTTAAATAATATCGGACAGTTAAAAGTCGACGTTGCTAGAAAGAGATACACTAATATAAATGATAAACTTAACTTAAAAACCATGAGTATATTTCTTGATAAAGATAATATTGACAGTATTAATATATGTCAGTTTGATTATGTGGTGGATGCTTGTGATAGCGTAGAAACTAAGGCACTTTTAATGGGTGTGTGTGTGAGTAAAAACATTAAAATAATAAGTAGTATGGGTACTGCTAAAAAGATGGATGCAACAAAACTAAGTATAACCACTCTTGATAAGACTAATTATGACAAACTCGCTAAAAAGTTAAGAAGTGTTGTACCTAAGAACATACAAAGGAAGATTAAGGTTGTTTCTAGTACTGAACAAGTCAAAGATATAAATGTACTAGGAAGTAATAGTTTTGTACCTGCTACTAGTGGTTTACTTATAACGAATTATATTATAAATGACGTTGCAAATAGTTAACGCCTATGGTATAATTAGTACCAGTAAGGTGATGGAACTATGATAGACTTTACAAATTGTGAAAAGAATAAATTTAAAGCTTATGGTGGAAGAAATGGAAACAAGTTCGCTATTAAATATAATGGTGAAGACTATATGTTAAAGTTTCCAAGTAAAAATGAATTAGATACATCATATACTAATGGAGTGTATTCTGAATATTTAGCGTGTAAGATTATTAAAAGTATGGGGTTAAATGTTCAAGATGTAATACTAGGTAAATACTTTATAAATGGAGAATACAAAGTTTGTGTTGCATGTAAAGATTTTACTGATAATGATACGGTTTTAAAAGAGTTTAGTTTCTTTAAAAATAAAGAATTTGGTACTTCTGGATATTCAACAGATTTAGATGAAGTATTACAGGCTATTAGAAATCAAGATATTTATGATAGAGATAAGTTAAACACATATTTTTGGGATTTGTTTGTAGTGGATGCTTTTTTAGGAAACTTTGATAGACATAATGGTAACTGGGGTTTCTTAATTAATAATAGAGAACAAACAGCTAATATTGCACCTATATATGACTGTGGTTCTTGTTTGTATCCAGGGTTAACAGACGATTTAGTTAAGAAAGTAATACATAGTCCTTCTGAAATGGATAAGAGAGTTATAGTATTTCCTAATTCTGCATTAAAGGCAAATGATAAAAAGATAAACTATTATAATTTGATTAAGTCTAGAAAGTATGCTGACTTAAATAAAGCTGTTTTAAGAATTTATCCTAAAATTAATTTAGATAAAATATTTAGAATTATAGATAGTGTTGAGAGCTTAGACATTGATAGAAAACTTTTTTATAAAGGAATACTTTTTGCAAGATATGAAATGATATTAAGTCCAGCTTATGATGCGTTAGTAAAGCGTGAGGATAGAAAAGCGTCGGCTATTGCGGACCCTTATGGGTCTCAAGTGTAGAAGATTATTAATCTTTGATGAGATGCTGGAAGTGATGCCCAACCACGCCTAACATAAAAAAAGATTAAAGTTCGCCTTTAATCTTTTTATTATATTCAAATATTGCTTGCTCGTATTTGTTGTCTCCTGGGTGGTAATACTTACTTGTTTTTATATTGTCTGGTAAGTACTGCTGTTTAACGTAATGATTTTTATAATTATGTGGGTATTTATAGTTAGGAGAAGTAGTTCTAATGTGTTCAGGAACTCTACCAACATTGTTTCTTTTTAAATCGTTTATTGCTGCATTATAAGTTGCTTCAATTGTATTACTTTTAGGACTAAGAGACATTTCAATAACTGCCTGAGTAAGTGGCTTATATAATTCAGGTAAACCTAATCTTTCTGCACTTTCAATTGCGGTTAATACTTTAGTTTGCAAAGTAGGGTTAGCAAGTCCAATATCTTCATAAGCAATAACTAGCATTCTTCTATATAGAATATCAAAGTCTCCTGCATCTATTAATCTAACGAGATAATGTATAGCTGCATCCACGTCACTTCCTCTTATACTTTTTTGAAAAGCACTTATAACGTCATAATACCCATCTTCGTTTTTGTCGTAATATAAGTTAGTTCTAGGACTTACTTCATTAATATTTTCTATTGTGAATTTAGGACCAAAACTATTATAACAAAATTCAACCAAATTATATGCAAACCTTAAGTCTCCACCAGATAAATGTGCAATATGCTTTTTTATGTCTAGAGTTAGTTCAATATCAGGGTAGACTTCTATTACTCTATCTAAAGCTTTCTCTATATCACTTTCTGTTAACTCGTGTAGTTCAATAAGCTGACATCTACTTCTAATAGCAGGATTAATTGAGTGATAAGGGTTAGAACTAGTAAGTCCAATAAGAGTTAGTTTACCACTTTCAATAAAAGAGAGTAGTAAGTCTTGTTTATCTTTGTTCATTCTATGAATTTCATCCACTATTAAAACTAAGTTATCTATTATTTTACTTTCTTCAAATACAACTTCAAAGTCTTTCTTACTATTAATAGTTGCATTTAATAATCTATAAGGACACTTTAATTCATTCATTAGTGTAAGAGCAATAGTAGTTTTACCAATTCCACTTTTACCATAGAATATCGTATTAAATATCTTTTTATTTTTAACTAAGTTATTAAGTATTTTATTTTCTCCAACTATATGAGTTTGTCCAACTATTTTGTCTAGTGTGTTTGGTCTTAATTTACTTGCTAAGTTTTCCATATATTAATCACCTAGACATTATTTTATCATATTTTTCACTCTTTTTGTATGGATTTTTATTATTTGTTCTACAAAGAATATAATCTATGCTAGTGTTATAGTAGTCTGATAGTTTAAGAAGTATATCTGTAGGTATATCTATTTTTTCACATTCATATTTAGAATATCCTGCTTGGCCGATACCTAATGCTTTTGCTACCTTTTCTTGAGTTAGATTTCTTTCTTCTCTTAAATCTCTTAATCTATTCATTTTCATACCTCCGAGAATAAGATAACATAATCTAAATTGGAATATTGACTTTTATTCCAAAATGGAATATAATTTTTGTATAAGGTAGTTAAAGATATTACAAAATATATAATATAAAGGAGTTGTTTTTATGAATAAAAAAAGTATAACAATATTAGTAGTGTGTTTAATAGTGAGTGTAATGTCTGTTAGTCTAGCTTTTTTTAGTGCTGGAATAATAGGAAACGGTAAAAATGTAAGCGTGAATGCAAAAGAACTTACAATAAACTTTGATAACAACAACGAAATAGCAAGTGGCATAATAGAGCCAGGTTGGAGTAGTACAAACACTTTTAGTGTTGAAAATAAAAGTAAGACAACGTTTACTTATGATATAGTATTAAAAAATTATAAGAATACTACTAAGACAAATGGATACTTAGTTTATAAAATAACTAGTACGAATGGTTATAAGATGACTGAATATAAAGATATGCCAAAAGATGGAGAAAATACATATGATTTAGTTATAGCAAGAGGTATTACTATTGAACCAGGAAGTAGCAATAAACAAAGTTATAGTTTAGAAATAAAGTATTTAGATAGCACAGAAGACCAAAGTATAGATATGGGGTCAACTGTAACAGGTAGTTTATACATAGTAGAGAGTACAACAAACGAAAATAACCCATATACTAAAGGTACTTTAGGTTATCAAATAATGGAAGATAATACTAATATAAAAGAAAGAACTGATTTTAGTAAAGCTTATACAGATACAAATATTGGAACAATGTATAAAGCAAAAGAAGAAAATACTGATGTGTATTACTTTGCAGGGGATGCTAGAAATAATTGGGTTAAGTTTGGAACATTTAATACTGATAAAACTATTTATAAAGGTTGGGGAACTTTTGAGAATAACTATACTTATCATGTTTATGACTCAATGTCAGAGTGTACAAATGCAAGTTCATTTAATAGTAATTGTGAAGCATTCACGTTATGGAAGAAAGGTGACCCAATGTACTGGAGGATAATAAGAACTGATAAAGATGGTGGTGTAAAACTGTTATATCACGGTAATAGTTATGAAAGTGAAAACACTTACATAGCTGGGAATGAAAGCTATTCGGTTAATTGTACAACAAATGGTATTAATTGTATTGATTATAATAATTCTAATGCTAAAATAAAAATAGATAAGTGGTTTAATGAAAACTTAATTAATTATTCAAAATATATTAATTCAGAAGCAAGTTATTGTAATGATAAAAGTATATATAATAGTGATGATACATGGACATATTTTTCTGGGAATTATAGAATTCGTCAAACCAAAAATCCAACATTAAATTGTAACTCAAAAGATGTAATAAAAACAAATATAGCTTTAATTACTGCTGATGAAGTAGCTTTTGCAGGAGGTGTATCTGGAATGAAAAATGACAAAGTGTGGTACTATTTAAACAACAAAAATAATTCTTCAATAAATCACATTGGTGAATGGTGGACTATGACAGGAGACGCTTACAATGATACATATAGTATAATGATGGATGTTAAACAAGCGGAAAATGATTGGGAAGGATATATTAGTGGCCATTCTGTTTTATATAAAGCTAAATCATTTCGTCCAGTTATAACATTAAACGGTGAAAACCTTTGGAAAAGTGGAGATGGAAGTGCATCTAACCCTTATGAAATACAAGATTTACCAGAAACACTATCTGAAAGACTATTATCAGATAAATCAACACGACCTGGAGAGAGAACAGACTTTAGTACTGTACTAACAACAGATAATACCAAAACATTATATACAGGAACAGAAGACGGAACAACAGTGTATTACTTTGCTGGAAATGCTACAGACAACTGGGTAAAATTCGGTGGATACTACTGGAGAATAATAAGAACGAACGCTGATGGAAGTACAAGAATGTTATATCATGGAACAAGTACAACAGCAACGGATGCATATATAGGAACATCAACATTCAATTCAACATATAATGACCCAATGTACGTAGGATATATATATGGAACAAGTAATTCTACAGCAATAGATAGGTCAAATACAAATAATAGCACAATAAAAGAAGTAATAGATGTATGGTATAAAAACAACTTGAATACAAATTATGGAAAATATATAAGCACAACAGCAGCATATTGTAATGATAGAAATGTCATTGATGGAACATATAATACCTCATCATTTAGTTATGCTGGGAGAACAAGATTATATTCAAATAAAGCACCTACATATAACTGTTTAACTACTGAAGACAAATTTACAATAACTGGTAATATAGGTAATGGAAAACTAACATATCCAATAGCATTGATGACAGCAGATGAAATAAGTTATGCGGGTGGAGTATATGATAAAAATTCACTTACATGGTACTATTATAACAGTGTAAAAAGTAGCTCAACTGGCTCAATAAATTGGTGGTTAATAAGCCCTTTTAATTGGTATGGCAACACTGCTTATACATTTCTTGTATATGGTTCTACCCATTCTGGCGTCTTAGGCAACAGTTATGTTAATAACACTTTAGGCGTGCGTCCTGTTATATCGCTTAAGGCAGATGTAGTCTATAAATCAGGAGATGGAACAGCGTCAAGCCCATACGAAATAATAACTGATTAAAATTTATGTAAAAAAGAGAATATTAGTATTTTCTTTTTTTTAATTATTTGGTACAATTATAATAGTGAAGATATATGAAGTATGTAGAAGATTATTTATTGTTTTTAAAAACTGAAAAGAAATTAGGAGATAATACTATTAACTCTTATATGCTTGATTTAGAGGACTTTTTTAAGGCTTTTAATGGCAGTATAGAGTCTTGTACTAAAAAAGATATTTTGGCTTATATAAGCACTATAAATGGGCTTGAAGTGAGTACTGTTAATAGACATATTTCTTCACTAAAGAGTTTCTTTAATTATTTAGTGGACGAAAGTATAATAAAAGTAAGTCCAATGGAGGAAGTTAGTTCTTTAAAGAGTCCTAAGAAGTTACCTAAGTATTTGAGTATATCTGAAGTAAATAAACTACTTAATATTCCATTAAATAGTGAGTTTGACTATAGAAATAAGGCTATGCTTGAACTTATGTATGCAACAGGACTTAGAGTAAGTGAGCTTGTTAGTATTGAATACTCTAACATTGATTTTGAAAATAGTATAATTAGAATTAATGGTAAAGGGAAAAAGGAAAGAATTATTCCACTAGGAGAAGTTGCTAGTTATTACTTGAAAGTCTATTTAAATGATTATAGAAGTAAGTTATTAAAAAGAAATACATATAATCAAGTTTTTCTTAATAATCATGGTAAGCCCATTACTAGGCAAGGTTTTAACTATATTCTTGAAAATATTAGAGAGTTAACTGGCATTACAAAAGAAATAACTCCACACGTATTAAGGCACTCATTTGCAACACATTTACTAGAAGGTGGGGCTGATATAAGAAGTATTCAAGAAATGCTAGGGCATGAAAATATAAGTACTACTAATATTTATACAGAAGTAGTAAATGACGTATTAAGAAGTAACTATGAAATGTATCATAATAGAAGTCATAAGGAGTGAGGAAAATGTTTAAAAGGGTATTTTTAATTGTAACAGATAGTTTAGGAGTAGGCCAGGCGAAAGACGCAGACAAGTTTAATGATATAGGTGCCAATACTTTAGGGCATATCCTAGAAGGTGATAACTACCACTTGCCTGTGTTTGAGAAACTAGGACTTACCGATATAGTAAAGAATGATGGAAAGTACAAATTTGGTTATCATGGTAAACTAGAACCAGCTAATAAAGCTAAAGACACATTAAACGGGCATTATGAAATGATGGGTATAGTCTATGATAAACCATTTATGACTTATCCTGATGGGTTTCCAATTTATTTGATTAGTGAAATTCAAAGAGTTACTGGTAGACAAGTAATAGGTAATTGTGCGATGTCTGGAACAGAGATTATCAAAGAACTTGGGGAAATGCATATGAAAACTGGTGCAATTATAGTTTATACTAGTGCTGACAGTGTTTTACAAGTAGCCGCGCATGAAGATATTATTCCATTAGAAGAATTGTATAGTATTTGTGAAAAGATTAGTAAACTTGTATTTAATGAAGAATATAAAGTTGGTAGAATTATTGCTAGACCATTCGTTGGTAAACCTGGAGACTTTACAAGAACTCCTAATAGAAAAGATTTTACACAAGTTCCACCTAAAAATGTGATGACTATGTTATATGATAAAGGGTATGACGTATTAGCGCTTGGAAAGATTAAAGATATTTTTGCTGATACAGGTATTACACACGGGCTTAAGACTAAAAATAATATAGATGGACTTATTAAGTTAAGTGATTTTGCTAGAAGTGATTTTAATGGGCTACTATTTTTAAACTTAAACGACTTTGATAGTAAGTATGGACACAGAAGAGATAAAGACGGATACTTGAAATGCTTAGAAGAGTTAGATGAGTATTTACCAGTATTTTTAAACAAACTAAAAGAAGATGACTTAGTAATATTTACAGCCGACCATGGAAATGACCCAACTTATGTAGGAACAGACCACACTAGAGAAAACGTACCTGTCATATTCTTCAGTAAAAGTTTTAAATATCGTGGCACTTTAGAAACAAGAGACACATTTGCTTGTATAGGCGCTACTATACTGGATAACTTTGGTATTGAAAATACTTTAGGATTAGGAACTAGTTATTTAGATGAATTAAAATAAGGAAGACTTGCTTAACCGTCTTCCTTTTAATATTATTTACATCTAGCTTGATTTCTGCTAGTATTTCTAGCGCTGTTTCTACTAGAATTTCTACTAGTATTACGTGCATTATTTCTTGCACTGTTTCTGCTAGTATTTCTAGCATTATTTTTCATGTTAGCCATCTTATCACCACCTACTAGTATTATGTAACGTTTATTTTATTTAATTCATTAAAAGGTATTATTTTATTGGTAATATTTGACTAAAAAAATTATTTGCTGTATAATACTACTTACTCGGAGGAAATATGAAAAAAGAAACAAAAGCGTCACTTCTTGCTGTTTTAATTGCGCTTGAAGGTGTAGCTGTTATAGATTTAACTTGCAAGATAATTACTATAAATAAGGTAAATGATTATAAAAAGTGTTTAGTTTCATTAACAGAGATGGAATACTTTAATGACTTTGTTACTCTAGGCATTAATAATAATTACTTTTTAGTTAGTTTTACTAAAGGAGAAGAAAGTTATTTTAAAGTAGTTAATAAAGAACATGAATTAGTTACATTACCTGAAATAAAAGGATATACTGTAGTAAGAGAAGATACTGTTATATTGGAAACTGGAGAAAAGGATAACAAGGTGTTTTACTATTTTAATCTTGTGAGTGGAGAATTTAAGATGGTCAATGCAAATTCTATTACTTTGTTTAATGATTATTTATTAGTTGAAAAACAAGAACCAATAGAGAACATCAGTAGTAAAGATGGAATAGTGTATAAAAACAAAATAATTACTTCTAATTATGTGTTATATGATTTGGATTTAAATAAAGTAATGGATGAAAAGTTCTCTATTTACTGTTTTGACAAGAATACTAATACACTACTTTTAAGTGATAAACTAAATAATTATATTGTTAATACTACTAATAATGAGTTATTATATTTTTATGGACAAGTTAAGCATATGGTAAATAATTATATAGTTATTAAGGAAGAAAACTATCAATATTTAATTTATTATAATTCTAAATACAATGCAATTGATAATATGAATGTAGCTGATAAGATGGTTGACGTTATAGCGCTTGATAATGAGAATGTGCTTATTTTAAGAAATAATGGACAGTATTCTAACGTGTATTCTACGTTAACTAATGAGTATATTGATAATTTAATGAATAAAAGGATTATACATACTTATGAAAATAATTCTATATTGGTAAGTAGTATGGAAAACTCTATTTTAGAGTTATATAGTATAGACGGGAAAACACTTTTGCTTAGTGTAAAAGGAGTTAACTTCTCTTCAATATATACAAGTAATTTATCTTGTTATTGTATAATTGTTTCTAATGGTAGTGATGGTGTAGCGTTTGATATGTATGGTAATGTTTTAGTTAAGGGTAACTACACTATAGAACAAATGAGTGAGATAGTAAAAAATATGACTTCTTATGAAAGAGACATTATTATAAAAGAAAATAAAAGTTTAGTTTTAAAAGTGTAAAAAAGACATATTATTGTAGTAGGGTGGTGTATACTATTAATAATAATGTCTTTTTTTCTTTACTAGTTTCTTTACTAGCTGGAGTTAGTACGTTTTTAGGTGGGCTTGTTGTTTTTCTTAGGTTTAAAGATAAGGATAAATTCATATGTTTTTGTTTAAGTTTTAGTTTAAGTGTTATGATTTCTATAAGTGTATTTGAATTAATACCAGATAGTACTTTAGTATTATATAATAATTTTGGAATATTTTGGACATTTATTATAGGTAGTGTAATGTTTCTTTTAGGAAAAGCTTTAGTTACTAAGATAAATAAAAAAATCACCCTACTATCTAGTAATGATTTGTATAGGGTAGGGGTTCTTAGTATGATAGCTTTGATGGTACATAATTTTCCAGAAGGTATCGCTACATTTATGGCTAGTTATAACGATTTAAGTACAGGAATTAGTTTAGGTATTGCTATAATGCTACATAATATACCAGAAGGAATAAGTATTGCAGTACCAGTCTACTACGCTACTAATAAAAGAAGTAGGGGACTTATGTTTTCATTAATATCAGGCTTAGCGGAGCCTTTGGGGGCAATTTTAGCTTATGTACTACTTAAGGATTATATTAATGAAACGCTAGTAAGTGTCGTGTTAATGTTTGTAGCAGGTATAATGACGACGTTAGCAATTAATGAAATGATACCTGAAGTTAATAAATATAATAATAAACGATTAAGCATAATTGGTATGATTATAGGTGCAATATTGGTGTTAGTTAATCTAATATTATTCTAAATAATATATATTTTTTATTAAATAATACAAGTTCTGATAATATATATTATGTTAAGTTCTATTTTTAAGAAAGATTAGATATAAAAGATTATTAGTTATTAATTTAGATTTGTACTCTATTTTATAAATAAAAAGATATATAGCTATTATTTACTATATATCATAGTGTGTCCACATTCTATAAATATAAATTTCTTTTTTTGTTTCGTTCACTTTATAAACAATACGATGTTGTCTGTTTATTCTCCTTGAATATAATCCTTCATAATTTCCTACTAGTTTTTCATATGATGGTGGATATGCAAATGGGTTCTCCATCATTATATTTAAAATTTGTTTTGCAGCGTTTTCTAACCCAGAGTTTTTCAATTTCTTTTTATCTTTTAAAGCATATTTAGAAAAATAAATATTATACATTTACCATTCTTTGTCTGAATCGTATAATTCAGATTTGCTCCAATCTTCGTTTTTATCAATTTCCTTTATACTTTTTGAAAAACCAGGTATGCTATCTAAATATAAAGTTTCTTCTATATTTTTCCATTCGTTTTCACTGATTAAAACTGCATTATCTCCTTTACTATTTACAATAGTTATTGGGTTATATCCAACATTTACATCGCTAACTAATTGAAACAAATTTTGTCTTGCATTTGTTATATTTATACTGTTCATATCATTTAACCTCTTTTCTGTATAATATTATAACGTACTTTTGAACGTACGTCAATAGTATTATATGAATTTTTATAAAAAATATACTAATTTTATTAGTTCTTTTCTACTCTACTATACTTTTATAGCAGGGTTATGACATTTTTTAAAAATTTTTTTTATGTTAAAGCGTGTAAGATGTATTCATATTACTTTCAATGTACTTAAGAAATAGACTAATAGTCTTCTTTTAAGTTCTCCCCTACTTTACCCATTACACGGGGAGTAGAACTACAAATTGCAATAAAAAAAGACTAGAAATTCTAGTCTAATTTTGTTTTTCTCCTATTACTACTTTTCTACTTTGTATTTCAGCAATTTTATTAATTACTTCTTGAGCGTTTTCACTTGTTATTTTGTCATAACCAAGTTCTCTTAAAGCTTGTATTTTAACTGTAGTAAGTTGTTGTGTTCTACTTAATACTTCTTCTTTAGTGTTTTCTATTTCTTTAACAAATCTTTCGTGAGAAGCAATTAATTTGCTCTTAGTAGCTCCACCATTATTGTATAAGTTCATTGCAGTAAACACAATACTCTCAAGTATGAACTGCGCTGTTTCGTCAAACTTAAATTCCATTGGATCACTAAATCCAGTAGTTTTAGATAAATAAGCTAGTATGTACTTAATTTCTGGAATTGAGTCAATACTTTGAAGTATGTGATATAAATATAAGAATTCATAATAAGTATTTTTATTTTTTTCTTCAGTAAACTTTTCTTTTATTAAATTAATTAAGTCGTTAACTAATACTTGTTCTTCTTTACTTAAATCCTTTAAATTAAAATATGACTCATCTGTTGTTTTTACATTTTGATTAAGTCTTGTTTCTACATCTTCTAAGTATTCAGCTGTTACTTTTATTTTGCCAATTGACTCATCACTTCCATCTTCAATGTTAAGTAATTTAAATAATAATAATTTCTTTTCTTTAGGCCATTTATTTAAATTTTCTAGTTCTAAATAATTATATATCATTTGTCTAGATACTCCTAAATATTTGGCTAATTTTACCTTTGATATTCCTAACTCTTGTAATAATTCGTTTAAATTTTGCATTTTTGTTTTCACTCTCTTTCTACCTTATAAATACATTTTACAACAGTTTACAGTAGTATGTCAAGTGTAAAGTAAAAGAAAATTAAATGTATAACAAATACTAGATGATTCCTCCCCTATTGTTATGGGGAAAATCAAAAGAAAAGAGTAGTACTTTTTATTACTACCCTACTACAAATACCAAAGTTTACTTCCGTTTTTTCTAACTTCTTTTATGATGCCGCCACCAATCACTTCACTACCTAAATACACTACACAAGCTTGTCCTGGAGTTACAGCTTTAGCGCTTTCATATTTAACGATTATTTCGTTTCCGCTAGTATATTCTATATTGATTGGAATGTCTTCTCCACGATATCTAAATTTACAAGTTGCAAAGGTTGGTTTTAAATCACTAATATAATTCATATTCTCAATTACCGCTTCATCACTCATTAGATACTTGTTATCATCTCCAAACGCTACATAAAGTATATTTTTTTCTGTATCTTTACCACACACGTAATGACGTTTTGCATCTCCTGACAAGCCTACATTTCTTCTTTGTCCGATAGTGTAGTTCATTAATCCCTTATGTCTTCCTATTACTTTTCTAGTATCTATATCAACTATATCTCCATCTTTTCCTTTAATATAGTTATTAACGAACTCTTGATAATGTCTTTCACCAATAAAACATATTCCAGTTGAGTCTTTTTTTTCTGCTACAGGAAGTCCTGTATTAAGTGCGATTTCTCTTACTTCAGGTTTTGTTAAACCACCAACTGGGAATAATACATCTTTAAATTCACTAGCTTTTACCTGACTTAAGAAGTATGTTTGGTCTTTATTGTTGTCTACTCCACGCAAAAGTCTTCCTTTTTCTATTCTTGCATAGTGTCCTGTTGCAATTAAGTCTGCACCAAGTTTCTTTGCTTCTTTTTTAAATAAGTCAAACTTTATATATTTATTACACATAATGTCAGGGTTTGGTGTTCTTCCTTTTTTTAGTTCATCTAAGAAGTAAGCAAATACTGTATCCCAATATTCCTTAATAAAATCCACTCTATATAAAGGTATTCCTAAATAATCACACACACTTTTAGCATCTTTAAAGTCTTGCTCTTGTGGGCATATTCCATCTGTTATACCTTCTGGATCATTATTTATATTAGAGTCCCAGTTTTTCATAAATAAACCTATTACTTCATATCCTTCTTTATCAAGTAAATAAGCACTTACTGCTGAGTCTACTCCACCACTCATCCCTACTACTACTTTCATACTTTTTTCACTTCCTAATCAAGTAAATTATACCATATTAAGTACTATTTGTCTATTATTAGATTAACCAAGTAAGAATTAAGATATATTTCTAATAATGAAGAGACTACGCATACAATAAAAGCCATTATAAAAAGAATAATTATCTTTTTGATAAATAGGTTTAAATTAATATTTTCTTTGTTTAAAGTACCTTTAATTAGCTTTAGACTAATGTTAAACATAATACTAGAATATACTATAACTAACAAACACATAATGATGTGGTGTGGAAACAGCATAACTAGTGTATAAAGTATTCCTTTTAATTTGTAAGTTAGAATTATACTTGAGAATAGAAATCCTATAAGTAAGCCTTTATAGTAGTTAATAAACAATACAAGCGGGCTAAACAAGTATAGTACACTTGAACAAGTAATTATTACAATGTAGACTAAGTTATATTTTAAGCTATTTAAAAAGCTAGATAATGTTATACTTTTAACACTAAGTGAAGTGTACTCAAGTATTTCATTCTTGACTATCATTTTATCTAGACTACTTGTTAAAAAGAAGAATATTATTCCAGATATTAAGCCTAATCCTAGTAAAATGGTGGATACAATTATTATTTTTTTATTTATTAATTTTTTCATAGTAAAGTATATTATGGGTCTTTTAATTTTATTCAAAATATTGTATAATATTTAATGAGGTATTTAATTATGAAGAAGAAAACTAAAAAACTAATACTTCGTGTATTAGTTTGGATAGCCACTATTATTATACTACTATTCTTTGTAGGTGGTGGAATTATTACAATATTAGGTAGATAATAATCTATCTTTTATTTTTTTCTAATTTTAAAGAGTATTCTTCACTACTTATTAAAGTTAAGCCGTCTATTAATCTTACACCTTTCATTCTATATAATTTTTTACTTTTTTATATCTCCAGAAATCATAATTGTTTCAAGTGCGATATCATCACTTAATTTAATTATATAATGATTATAACCAGAGTACATTCTAATACGAATTACATCATCCTTAATAAAGCAGTTTAATTTTTCAGTTTCTTTACCCATATGAATATCTAAATTAAATGTATTATCGTTTATTATTTCTAATGAATCTAAGTCTACTGAGTCTGCTCCTAATAAATAATTTACAGTATCTATTTTTTTCAATATATTTATATCCATACTTTTAGGGTCAAAATTATTCATATAAGCCCCGTTTTCTATAGCTTCTTTTATATTGTAATTTAAAAAATCAATTACCTTCCATACGATATTCTTTTTACCATCGCTTTTTATTAATTGTATGTAATCATTTTTTAATCTAACATATATTTTGAAATAGCTTTCTAGATAAAAGCCCTCTATTGTTAGTATGCTTGGGTCGTTTTTATCTATTTCGTAAATCATTATACTAACTTTATTTACTTTAAGTATTTTGTTAATTAATTTTGACAATTCTTTATTATTCATAATTCACCTCTTATTTTTTTCTAATTTTAAAGCATATTCTTGAATATCAATTTTTTCATATGTACCATTTATTAGATTAAAGTTAATTTTAACAAGACAACTATCCATGATATTGCTGTCTATTATATATGCTTTTAATGCTACTTCGTCATTTATCTTGATTAAATGAATAGAGTAAGTTAGCTTTTTTTCTTCAACTCTTATATTTATTTTTTCCATTATTGTTCTTCTTTTTTACTTTGTAAGCTTTTTAGTTTTTGTTTCTTCTTTTTCTTTAAGTTTAGGAATAACACAGCGTTCCATTATTCCGTAACAATGGTTTTCTATTATCTCATAATTATCTATAAAATTACTTTCTTTAGTTAAATATGGTTTCATATCTTCCTCATAATGGTCAATACGTGTCGCCACACCATCATTAAATAATGCATATATGTTTGACTGATAATAATTAAATCCTTTAAAATGTGCTGGATTTAATATTGTAGCATTACCATTTAAAAGAATGAAGTCTTTTAAATAATTGCTTGTATATTCTTCTATAAATTTACTATATACATCTGTAATTTTAAAAATCTGAGAAGACATAAATGTTGTGATTTGAACTTTTTTATATACACCTTTTTCTTCTTTAATTATTGCAAATAAAGTCCACTCTTCTACGTATTCAATTTGTTTTCTATAATCAGGATATATGTATAAAACATTACCTAAGTTGTTTAAAATTTCTTTTATATTATCACTTTTAAACTCATACATTTTTTTAATACATTCAAGAATAGCAAATGATGGAATATGTGCTTTACTGGGTCTTCTTTGAATAACATCTCTAGTAGTTTTTGGATAATCTACTGGTTTCATAAACCCTTTTTCATCATTGTTCCATGTTGTAAAACTCATAATACACACTTAATTCCTTTCTTAATTTTTTTGTTTCTTCTAAGCTTGTACTCCAATACCAAGTATATTTTCTTTCTAAAATATTACACCTCTGTATTTTTATATTTTTAACTAAAGCATTTACTAAGACAAAATTAGCGCCAACACTAGAAGCAACAGCAGCAAAAACAGGTGCGCTTATAATAATACTTACTAATGTAGCAATACCAAATGCACCGCCTGCTAGTATATTTTTTGCTATGATATTTTTAGCTTTTCTTCGTATTTCTTCAATTCTTATTATATTTTCAGCCTAATAATTTATTTTATCTTCTAACCCCTCTATTTTGTTAGATAACAATATAAGACTTTTTATATTTCCTTGATTTAATCCAGTTATTTTAATACTTTCTCCTTTGTGATTAATCACTATTGTTTCTTTATCATTTATCATATGATAATCTACGTAAATAATAAAACCTCCCCATTTCAAGCATTTATTATACAACAAAAGAGGTGAAAAGTCAAGAAAAATAAAGCAAAGAAAAATAAAGCAAAGAAAAAGTGAAAATTAGGCCACTTATAATTATAATAACTCTTGAAAATATACTTTATTAGATAAGTTTTTTTACTTTTGTTTCTTTACTTTCTTGAAGTTTTGCAATTTCATAAATATTATTATTCACTTCATAATATTCTATTATTTCGTAATTGTCTTGAGTAGGTTCTAAACGTGTTCCTTTTTCAAGTTCTTTTTCTTTTATGCGTCTTACATAAGTTGCTGACCCATCTTTAAATAATGCACATATTCCTATGTTATAAATTTTATAGCCATTTAGTTTTATATAACCAAACTTTTCTAAATTAGTTTTATTTATTGCTAGATTGCTTTGTCTTAAAATTATAAAGTCTTTTATAAAACTATGGCCTGGACCTTCAAAAAACATATTTAATGTTTCAAATGGAAAATTCCATTTAGACATTTCTTCAGTGATTTGTATTCTTCTATAAATACCTTTCTCTTCTTTGATTACAGCAAACAAAGCGCGTTTGCTATCTATATCATAAGGCCTAATATATAAAACATTTTTTAAATTCTTTCTTACTTCTTTTATGTTTTTATCAATAAAATATAACCACATATTTCATTTCTCCTTTTATAATATTCTTATTAATTAATAATTATTATCTTATTTATTTTTTTCCAACTTTAAAATATAGTCACATTCTACTGGCGTTAACCCATCAAGTAAACCGTAACCATTAATTCTATATAATTCGTTTTCAAATATTAATCCATTCATATAACTTATGTTTAATGCAATTTCATCACTTAATTTAATTGTATGATAATATGAATATATATCCGTTACTTTGTTCTTTACACATATTGAAATTTTTTCATCATTTAAAGATGCTTTTATTTCAGCTAAACCTGTTGATGTGTCTGCTTCAACCTTTATAAAATCGTCAAAAACTTTTAAAGTGTCTAAGTTATATTTTAATAAATCGGTTCTATCAGCAATTATGTTTAATTTATAAATAAGTTTCCCATCTATTTCTGTTAAATCTATTTTTATATATTTATCTTCCATTATTATCCACCTTGCTATCTTAATTTTAAAGTTTTAACGTCGTCATAATCTAGTGAGAAATCTGTTTCATTCTTTAATCCTTCTTTATAAGCTTTAACTAATTCTTCTTTTTTCTCATTTCTTTTCTCTTCAACTTTAATTTTAGTCATTAACTCACTAAGTTTTCTTTTTAGTTCTGCACTTCTTTCTAGGTTAATACTCCAGTTTTCTTCTATTTTTCCAGCCGACATACTATATTTTTTTATGTCTTTAATATTTAAAGTAATTGCTGTTAAACCTACAACTGATATAAGCCCAGTTGCTATTAGAAAACCTATTGGAACTGCATATATAATAGAAACTGCAAAAAGTATAATACTAAGTATTGTGCCCAGTATTTCTTTATTTCTTGTTTCTTTAGTTTCTGCTATTTCATAATTTAAATTATCCATTATTTTACTTTGATTTGTAATTTTATCATCTAATCCTTCAATTTTATTAGATAATAGTATAGCCTTTTTGATATCTCCTGTATTTAGCCCAGTTATTTTAATAATTTCTCCTCTATCATTGATGACTTCTATTTCTTTTTCATTTATTATACGGTAGTCTACATACATAATGAAACCTCCCTTGTATTTAATATTATAAACTAGTTTATATTTAATGTAAAGAAAAAACAAGTACTACTACTTATTCTTTCCAAAACGTCTATCTCTTTTTGTATACTCTTCTAATGCTTTATCAAACTCACTTTCTTTAAAGTCTGGGAAGTATGTAAGAGGAAAATACATTTCTGCATAAGCTAGACTAAATAACATAAAATTTGATACTCTTATTTCACCACTTGTTCTAATTAGAAAGTCCATTGGTGGTAAATCGTTATATAAGTTTTTCATAAATATTTCTGGTGTTATATCTTCAGTTTTAAGTTTGCCATCTAATACATCATTTATTAGTTTTTTAGTTGTGTCTACTATTTCAGTTTGTCCTCCATAGTTTAAGCAAATGTTTAGAATGCCACCAGTGTTGTTTAGAGTTTCTTTTTCAAGACTTTTCATACTTTCATATACTTTGTCACTAAGTGGTTCTTTTCTTCCTGAAAACACTACTTTTATGTTGTTTTTGTTAAATTCTTTTATACTACTCTTAAAACCTTTTAAGAATAAATTCATTAAATAATCTACTTCTTCTTTTGTTCTATTAAAGTTTTCTGTTGAGAAAGCGAACACACTTAAGACTTTAACGCCTCTAGTAAATACGTATTTTGATAGTATTTTTAGTGTTTCAAATCCAGCTTTATGCCCTTCACTTCTTTTTAAACCACGCTCGGTTGCCCATCTACCGTTTCCATCTAGTATTATTCCAACGTGATAAGGTATTTTTAAATTTTCCATAATCTACTCCTTTATTAAAGATAAATTAACTTTACCTTTTTCTTTATCTATTTTGTCTACATAGCATTTTATAATTTCGCCTACACTAAGTATGTCTTTAGCATCAGACACAAAACTCTTACTCATTTTAGAGATATGTACTAAAGCATCATCATGTAGCCCTATATCTATGAATGCTCCAAAGGATGTTACATTTCTTACTGTTCCAGTTAGTTCCATTCCAACAGTTAAATCGTTTATTGTAAGTATGTTGCTTTTTAAAAACGGTGCGGGTAACTCATCTCTTGGGTCAAGTCCAGGACTAAGTAATTCTTTTATTATATCTGCTACAGTATATGCGTTTACTTTAGTTTCACTACTTACTTTATCTACATCTGCGTTAGTTAAAGTACTTTTAAATTCAGGCTTATAAATATCACTAATGTCTAACTTTAGATAGTCTAATACTTTTTTTGCATCATTAGAGTTTTCTGGGTGTATTCCAGTATTATCAAGTATATTTGTACTTGTTGGTACTCTTAAAAAGCCTATTGCTTGCTCATATACTTTAGGAGTTACTCCCTTAACATTTTTTAACTCTTCTCTTGTGTTAAACTTGTTTTTTAATTTATAGTCCATAATACTTGTTACAACTTTTTTAGTAAGTCCACTTATATATGATAATATAGAACTTGATGCAGTATTTAAGTTCACTCCAACTTTATTAACTACACTTTCTACAGTGTATTTTAAAGCATCACTTAAATTGCTTTGATTAACATCATGCTGGTATTCTCCTACGCCTATACTTTTTGGATCAATTTTAACTAGTTCACTAAGCGGATCTTCTACTCTTCTAGCAATAGATATTGCACTTCTTTTTTCAACTGTTAAATCAGGAAATTCTTCTATAGCAAGTTTACTTGCAGAATACACACTAGCTCCTGCTTCATTTGTAATTATGTATTTAACGTCTAAACCCTTTATTGCTTCAGACACAAACGCTTCACTTTCTCTAGAAGCTGTTCCATTACCTATACTAATTAGTTTGACATTATATTTATTAATTAATTCTCTTAAAGTTTTAGCACTTCCTATTTTATCGTTTTTAGGTTCATGTGGGTAAATAACTGCAATATCAAGTAAGTTGCCATTCATATCAATTACTGCTAACTTACAACCTGTTCTGAACGCTGGATCAAAACCTATTACATTCGTGCCCTTTATACCCCTTGTTAAAAGTAAGTTATATAAGTTACTACTAAATGTTTCTATTGCTTTTTCTTCACTAACTGAAGTAACTTCACTTCTTATATCTCTTTCAATACTAGGTATTATTAGTCTTTTTAGACTATCTTTAATAGAAACTTTAACTGTATCTACTACAAAAGAGTTAGCATTTTTAATTATCTTGCTTTCTAACCAAGAAGTTACTTTGTCTAACAGAATTTCTATTTTAACAGATATAACGCCTTCTTTTTCAGCACGATTTATTGCTAGACATCTATAGTGTTTTAAGTATTTAACAGGTTCAGAAAAATCATAATACATTTCATATGTTTTATTTTGGTCCTTATTATTCTTTTTGACTTTAGTTACAATTTTACCAGTATTATACATGAATTTTCTTATGTAACCTCTATAATAAGCATTATCACTAATCCACTCGCTTATTATGTAACCTGCATTTGTTAAAGCAACTTCCTTATCCATATTGTAAGGTTTTACAAGTTCTTCTAAACTTCCACTTGTAGGAAAAGACATTATCTTTTTAGCAAGTGGCTCTAGTCCCATTTTAATTGCTTCAGTAGCCTTAGTTTTCTTCTTTTCTTTATACGGAAGATATAAGTCTTCAACTTCAGTTAATTTAGTAGCATTCATAATACTAGTTTTTAACTCTTCAGTCATTAAACCTTTCTCATCTATTAATTTTATTACACTCATTTTTCTTTCTAAAAGGTTCATGTTTCTTTTGTACTCGTCACTAATTAGCTTGATTTCTTCTTCATTTAAAGCATCAGTTACTTCTTTTCTATATCTTGCAATAAAAGGTATAGTACATCCACTTTCTAATAATTCTAAACAAGATTTAATTCTTTTTTCACTTATATTAATTTGATTACTTAAATTTTTAATCAATTCTTCATTCATAAACTCACCAATACTTATTATACAAGAAAAATAAAACAACTTCAAATAAAGTTGTCTTATTCATGTAAAGTTTTAACGTTATCATTAGTAATTTCTACTACTGGAACATTTATATTGAAAGTATATGATGGTACAAAGTTAATACTTGCGTATTTTACACTTATACTAGAAGAGTCAAGCTCGACTAATTCTTTTAATTTAGATAGTACTTCACTACTAATGTCTTTTTTAGTAACTGTGTAAGTATAGTTAATTCCATCTTTAGTTGTTCCATTAATTAATATATCGTTATATAAGTTTAATGCCTCTTTTAATATTCTTTTTTCTTTTAAATTATCAATAATACCACTCAGGTTCATTTATTCCTCACTTCTTTTTTGTTAAAATATTTCTTTTATCAATAGTTATTAGATAACTACAGTCACTTTCCCTTATTATTTCTACTTTTTCTCCTCTTAAAAAGCACATCTTTTTAAGATTATCTAACATCATTTCTTCAGTACTAGGCTTAGTTATTATTTTACCAGCATAGATGTTATGTATATTAGTTTCTCTATTCATGATATAAATATATGCTTGATATGCTTCATTCATAGACTTTTCTATAAGTAGTTCTTCTTTTCTTTTCTTTAAACTTTCTAACATAAGTAAACCTCCTAATATAATTATACTACAAAATCACTCTCATTAATAGTATTAATTTAAGGTTCTACTTAAAAATAGAAGACAAGTTATAGTTATAGACTATTCTATAACTTGATATTTTTCAACTTTACTTCTAAAAGTTTCTAATTCTTCTTTTCTTTTCTCATATAGTTCGTTATTTGTCCAGTATTTTAAATCTTTCTTAATAGCACTATACACTTTTTTCTTAAAAGATATGGGCATCTCTCTTTTATGTTTCATTATTTCATACGCTATACCAAATATATATAGTGAAGAGTCTGCTTTATTATTTAGACAATCTTTACCTTCTAACATTACATCTTTAATTATTTCTTTACTAGTTTTATTTTTGGAATAACATTTTTTATAATCGCTTATTGCCATGTTGGTTACATCGCTATCTAGTAACTTATAGCCAAAACTATAATTATATAATTCAGAGTTATAGTTTGCCATCCATTCCTTTAATTCTACGCTAACTTCATTTTGAAAATTTATGCGACTTTGTATGTATTCTTTTCTTTCTCTTTCATTATATAAAAAATCTGTCTTCTTATTATTTAATTCGTATCCTTCTATTGTATACTTTTCTAATTCGCCAATAAAGCCATATGATGGGGTATAATGATTTGCTGTCTTTTTTTCATATGGAGGATTATCATTGACATCTAATTCTCCAATATAAATTAAAGAAGATTTCTTTTCTTTTCTAGTAAATATAAAACTATAGTCATAGTTGAATAAATTATTATCACTATCTGGTAAAGTAGTATCTTTATAATTTTGTAGAGCTTCATCGTAATTCAAGCCTCCCATAATTGGAAACATTCTTAATTCGTAAGGACATGCTTGCATTTTCACAAATTCACATAAGTTTATTTCTTCTACTGTTTTTGGCAATTTCATATTATTAGTTAATTTCACTTTATAAAGATTTCTAAAACCGCCTTCTTCAATTTCAGGTTGTTTTATTAATACGATATATCTTCCTTTATATTTTTTATTTTCTTTAATTTGATAAGCGTATACTTTTTTTAATCTGCCCATTTTCCTCCTCCTAAAGTAAAGTTTTTTTATTAACTTAAAGTTCTTCTTTTTCTTTTATCAATAGTGATGCCATAAATGCATAGATTTTCATTATAAATTTTAGTAAATGATATTTTATCGTTTTTTTCTTCCGCTATTTGTTTTAAGTTATCTATAGTAATTTTAGCCACCTCGTCATTTAAGAATATCATTTCTTTATAGAATATTCCGTCTACTTTAGTTTCATTTTTAAGTAGCATTCTTTCATATGTATTTAAGTCAGTTTTATATTGTTTTTCATCTGCTATTTCATATGCAGCTTTTAGCAAGTCAGCTTTTATCTTTTTTAAACTTTCTAGCATAGCCATCCTCCTTAGTAATTAAAATTATACCATATTTGGTACATGAAGTCAAATTAAAAGAAGACTATCTATCGCCTTCTTCTAACATTGTTCTTATGAATACTGCATAGCCTTTAACCACATCGTCTACTAGTACATGAGTTACTGCGCCTATAATTTTGTCGTTCTGGACAATTGGACTACCACTCATGCCTTGTACAATACCGCCTGTAACAGAAAGTAAATTATTATCTATTACTGTAAAACTTATACTTTTATTAGTAGATATTTCATTTTTATTTAATTTTGTAATTGTTATTTCATATGGAAGTACAGTACTATCGTTTATCGTTGTATAGATAGTTGCTTTACCGAGCTCTATTTCGTCCCATTTTGCAACATTTAGTAGTTTGTTATTTGGTAAAGCGCGTTTGTATAAACCGAATATTCCCACACTTGAGTTTTTGTTTACTATGCCAAGTGAGTTATTATAGTCAATTTTCGCATTCTTACTTCCAACTCTTCCATTTGTACTTCTATCTATTCCACTTACTGCTGAACTATAAAGTTTTCCATTCTTTACTTCTATCTTATTGTTTGATAAAGCACTTGTTAGTTCATGACCTAAAAGACCAGTTATTTTAGTATTAGGGTCTATGTATGTAATGGTGCCTATACCTGTTATTTTTTCTTTTATATAAAGCCCAGTTTTGTATACACTGCCTTCCTTAACTAAAGACATAGTAGTTTCTTTTTCCTTGTTGTTTCTTTTAATTAGGACATTTACTTTACCATCTTTTATATTTTTATCTATTATGTCAGTCATTTCTTTAATTGAATTAACTGGGTAACCTTCTATTTCAAGTATTATGTCTCCCACGTTTAATGTTTCACTACCAATATATCTATTGTCTACTTTATAAAAACCTACTACTATAACACCTTTAGAATACGCTTCAATTCCTACGTTTTGTCCACCTAGTAAAACTTGTTCACTATAAGCGTGCAAGTTTGCTGGTAAAATTAACACCATTAATAATAAAAATATTTTCTTCATATATACACCTCTAGTTATAGTGTAACCTTTAATATAAAGAAAAAACTACCAATTATTTACTTGGTAGTTTCTACTAAATATACTTTTTAACTCTAGTGTATTCTTTATCTGTTTTGATGTTTTCTTGATAATAGTATAATTCATTCATAACTTCGTTATATACTTCATCGGTTAAATATCCTACTGGTATGTAGTTTTTAATTTCAGCTTTATAAATATACTTTAAGTTTATATAGTTTACTGTTTTTTTAAATTTATTTGTTTTATCTTTGCATATTTTATAAAATTCATTAGAATAAGCTTTTTTATCACTGCTAGTTATAGTTAAATAGTAAAAGTAACCATCTTCTACTTTAATAACCAATACTGGATGTCCATAAATTGAAGTATCTAATAGTCCATTCTTAAACTTGATATTTTTAAGCATTAGTATATCTTTTTCTTCAAAAAACATAAATTACCCCCTTTATAAATTTATTCAGTTTTAAAGTCTGTTAAAGACCCATCTTCTGTTAAAATCTTGTTTACTGTTTCAGTTGCACTCGCTAACTTTTGGTTACAGAACTTAACTAATTCCATAGCTTCAGTGTATTTTTTTACCATATCATCTAGTGGAACTTCTCCTTTTTCTAGTTCACGTATAATGTTTTCAAGTTTTAAAAGTGAGTCTTCAAATGTAATTTCTTTTTCCATAATTTACCTCCTATTTAACTTCACTCATGATATTTCCATCACTTAGTTTTGTAGTTAATATTGCACCTTTACTTACTTCTTTAACACTTTTAACTATTTTACCATCAATTAGAGTTAAAGAGTAACCTTTTTTTAGTATATTTTCTGGGTTTAATAAATTTAGTTTAGCTTCTATTGTTTCTAGTTTAGTTTTTTCTTTTTCTAGTTTATTAAGAATATTTGGACTTATGTTTTTACATAAGGTATTTAAGTAAGTCACTTCTTTGTCAAGCTTATACTTCATTAAAGAAGTAAGTCTTTCTAATATATTATCTAGTTTTTGTTCTTCTACTTCATACATACTTAGTGGGTTCTTTAAGATGTAGTTACTTTCTAGTTTTTTAAGTACGTTTGTGTAATTTGTTAGTTTAGAATTGATTACACTTTTTATTCTAGCTTGATAGTCTCCTAGATACTTAAGAATTTCTAGTTTTGAAGGGACTACTAGTTCTGCTGCTCCAGTAGGTGTGGGTGCTCGTAAGTCTGCAACAAAGTCACATATTGTGTAGTCGATTTCATGACCTACAGCGCTTACTATTGGTTTATCTGAATTATATACAGCACGTGCAACTATTTCTTCGTTGAAAGCCCATAAGTCTTCAATAGACCCGCCACCTCTACCTAAAATTATAACGTCAACATCACTCATGTTTGCTTCAATTATCATTTTAACTATATTTTCTTTTGCACCAACTCCTTGTACTAGTGTTGGAAAAAGTATTATCTCACAAAGTGGAAAACGCCTGTTAATTGTACTAATGATATCTTTAACAGCTGCCCCAGTTGAGGCTGTGATGACACCTATTTTCTTTGGGATTCTAGGTAGTTTCTTTTTATGACTAACATCAAATAATCCTTCACTTGCAAGTTTCTTTTTTAATTCTTCAAACAAGATATAAAGGTTGCCTACTCCATCTTCTTTCATAGATGTTACTGTTATTTGGTAGCTTCCACCTTGCGGGAATACTGAAACCTTACCTCTTACTTCTACGTTCATTCCATCTTTTGGAATGAAGTTAAGACCTAAACTTTTATAGTTAAACATTACTGCATTTATTTTAGAGTTTTCATCTTTAAGTGAAAAATAAAGGTGACCTCTTGTATGAAACTTTAAGTTACTTATTTCACCTTTAACTATTACATTTCTTAAGTATATATCAGTATCAACCACATTTTTTATATATAAATTAATATCCGTTACACTAAGAACATCATTCATCTTTAACCTCATTATTAAGTATTTTATCTAGTACTGCATTTAACATACTAGTAACTTTTTCATCACTATATTTTTTAGATAAAACAATACCTTCATTTATACTTACTACGTGTGGTGTTTTAGTATATAGTAATTCATACACACTCATTCTAAATATAGCTTGATCAATATTACCAAGTCTTTTTATTGTCCACCCATCTAGGTATTTATCTATAATATTATCTAGTAAAACTTCATTATCTAGTACTCCAGTAACAATATCTTTTACAAATTTATTGTTCTCTTTATCATTTTCTTTTAACACATCTTCTAAGGTGTACTCCATATTATCTTTTCTATATATATTTATTTGATATAGACAAGTCATTATTCTTTCTCTTAATTCACTTCTTGTTACTTTCATACTTCATTACTCCTATCTTTTTAATACTTTAGCCTTTGTAAAATAATACATCAACGCTTCTTTTTCACTTGGTTCAACTTCGATTAAGTCAAACTCATATTTTAGATATTCTTCGTTTGCCTCGTTATTATCATAAATAACATATCTGTATTTACTTTTTCGTTTTTCTTTATAGTTAGCAATTATTAAATTGTTCTTTAAATAACTATTAACCACATCATGTATTAAGTGCACAGATACTTCTCCACTTATATGCATTACTTCTTTATAATAAGCAATACTATTTAGTTCTTCATTATTTAATGTTATGTATTTCATGGTTTTCCCCCTTTAATAATTATATTATATTTTCTCTAAGTCTTCAAGTACTTGATTAAAATTTTTTGCCTCAATTAATTTGATTTTATAGTTATATTTATTCACTATTTGTTTAGCTTCTTCATAATTATCAGCTGGAACAATGAATACATCAGCTTTATTTTTAACTGCCCCCATAATTTTATATTTAACTCCAGCTATTTCTCCTACATTTCCATCCATATCTATTGTACCTGTTCCAGCAATAGTTAGGCCCTTTGTTATATCACTCTTAGTTAATTGGTTATATATTTCAAGAGCGCTCATTAAGCCACCTGAAGATCCACTTTCATTATTTTTATATTTAAATACTACATTTTTATCAGTTGTGACTTCTAAGACGCTAGTTAAGTATATTCCAATTAGCTTACTGTCGTCACTTTCATATATTTTCCCCGTTTTAATAGTTTCTTTATTATTTCTTATTACTGTAAAAGTTACTGTATCTCCTACATTTTTTTCACTTATTAACTTTTTAAAACTAGTTAAATCAGAAACAACTTCATCATCTACTTTCTTTATGATATCTCCAACTTTCAAATTTGTAGTCGCCTCATTAAATACATAATAAACTGTTAAATCATTTTTTACTATATTATAATCCATATTTGCTTTTTTAAAAGCCGTTATAGTCGCATTTCCATTAACACTTTTTAAGTCTATCTTACCGCGGGCTAGAATATCTATATAGTCTTCGTCTTCAATTCTACTATCGTCTATGCTAACTAAGTCCCATGAAGGTATAATATAACTTAAAAGTATCATTGGAATAATTCCCTTTTTAGCATTAACATATGTTAAATTTAAACTTCCCTTGCTTTCATAAGGATTATCAACTGAAATTCTCTTATTTAAGTTACTTAGACCACCTGGAGTATATACTTCATAATCAAGTCTTACTGTAAATAAAAGTAGTAAGATGCCATAAATAATTAAAAATTTATAGTTATTCTTTAAAAATTTTTTTGTTTTTTCATATAATTTATTAGTTTTCATATTAATATTATAACACTGAAAGGACTAATTATGATTAAATTTATTAAAGATATTACACTTACTATACTTTTAACATTTATTTTATTTGTATTTCTTACTAACTCTAGCTTAGTTATAAATGCAGTTAATCAAAGCATTTCAGTATTTGTAAAAAATGTACTACCTAGCTTAATGCCGTTTTTTATATTAACTGATATACTATTAAACTATAAATATTTTGACAATTTAAAACATATTTTTAAGTTTAAATATGTAAACTTTTTAATAGTTAGTATGATAAGTGGACTACCTAGTAATGCTAAATATTTATCTTATATGATTAAAAATAATAGCATTAGTATAAGTGATGCTTCAAGAGTTTTAGCTTTTTCTTTTTTTCCTAACCCGATGTTTATTATAGGTACAGTAGGAGTTTTACTTAACAATAAAGTGTATCCTATTATTGTTTTAGGTATTCTTTATTTAAGTAGTTTTATTGTTTATTTAATTAATTATAAAAGTTTGGAGAATAAAGATTTTGTTAGCGATAAAAGTAAAGTAGAATTTTTTAATCTTTTAAAATCTAGCATACAAAATAGCTTTTCTGCTCTTTTAGTTATACTAGGAGTAATAGTAGTATTTACTATAATCATTAATATTGTTAAAGAATATTTAAGAATAAACCAACTTACACTTACAATTATAAACATCATATTAGAACTTACTACCGGAGTTAAAAGTATAAGTATTCTTAACATTCCTTTAGTTTATAAATATACATTATTAGCTTTTGGTATAAGTATGAGTGGTATTTCTGTAATAATGCAAGCTTTTGGAATAATGTCAGGTTATAAACTAAATTACAAAATATTTATAAAAAATAAAGTTTTAGTTATATTAATAAGTATAATCTTAACTTTTATAGTATTTAAAAATATCTAGATTTTACTAGATATTATTTCTATATTGTATTCAAAGTTTTTTGTAACGAATGTTATTTTATCAATAGTAGTCAAACTAGTGCTTTTTAAAGTATATGGTAAACTAGTTTTTCTTGATAATAATACTTTATTATTTATAGTATCAATATATTTAACTACATTTCCATCAATAGTAATACTTCTTTTAGCCCCGCTTTTTAAAGTTATATCACATAATACTTCTGTACAAGAAAACGTATTTATATAATTTTCTTTTAAAATATCACTATTAATAGTTTTAGAAATTACACTTTTATCTATTTCCATATTTGTAGTTTCTTCTATTCCTACATCTTCTTTTTTAACTAGTGTTAGAAAATTTAATAAGAATATCATTACTACTGATAATAGAGCAATACTTATAGTTAGTTCAACTAAGGTAAATCCATTTTTTTTCATTACTTCACCTCTAAAGATGCATAATAGTTTTTGTTATTGTATTTGTAGTTAACTATTATGTATTTATTTGTTTTATATGAATTAATTGTTTTTAGATATTCATTCAAACTATTAGGAAGTGTTGTATCACTATTTATTATATTATCTAAATTAGTAAAGCTAATAACTACTCTTTCTACTTCTAAGTCAGTAAGTAAACTATTACAATTACTACTCATGTATGATGTACAGTTATCTTTTGTAATTTCTAAATACGTTGAGCCAGTTAAGTTTTTATTTGTATTATTTCTTATAATATTAGTTTTATATAAATCGCTTATATTATCAAAGTATTTTCTCGTTTTTATATCAGTTGTTATATTACTCATTAAAGAGTACATACTAGCAATACCAACACTAAGTAAGACAATTACTATTATTGTTTCTATAAATACAAAGCCTTCTTTAGTCATTGTTATACCTCTCATTTAGTTCATTTTTTACTGTTTCGTTAAGACTATTAATTAGTCTATTTCTCATTACATACTTAGATAATATAGACGATAATATTAATAAGAATACTATTAAAAATGCATACACCGTAGCCATTGATACAAACCCTTTTTTCATATTGTCTCACTCCTATTATAAGTATAACATAAAAACAAATAGATTTCACTAGAAAAATAAAAGAAACTCACAAATAGTCTCTTTTATCATAATATATAGTATGAATAAATTAAATGATATTAAAAATCTTTATAAAAATAATAGACATTTATTTAATACTCTTTTAGTATTAGTTAATATTGTCTTGATATTTTGGCAAGCTATTTTCTCTCTTATTAATCCATCAAGAAGCAATGTCGTTCTTTTACTCATTTTGATTAGTATTCTCGTGTATCAACTCTTTAAAGACTCCTGAAGATATAAACTTACTAGTTCTATAAGTGTAGTCTAACATTTCTTTTACTGACCTTACTTTGTTGTACTCACTACATTCTAAGTTTATACTAATAGGAAAACTTATCATTATATTAAATAGTTTTATTTCTTCATTGTTAAGTTTAAATACACTATTATATTCTTTAAATAATGTAGTCATATCAGTACTTTTATATTCATTTCTATATATTTTATATATGTCAATGATAGGTGTATCAACCAAATAATTATCCCAACTTGTAAATATTAATTTATTCCCTTTTATAAAATTATCAAATTTAAGATTATTGTTAACTATACATACCCTAGTTTTAGTTTGATCTTTCACTAAATTATACCAACTATTTAATTCTCTTTCAATAAAATATAAATTAGAACTTATTATACTATAATTTCTTGCAATTAAATAACTAGATGGGCTCATAAAGCGTTCATTATCAATTTTTTCAATTAATTTATTATAGTAATCCTTTAGATAGTCAACTTTATCTATTAGTTTATTATAGATATCTTTAAAAACTTTTCTGCTTTCTGTTTTAAAGTATGCTGTTTTATAGTGTAGTATAGCTACATTTTTTATAAATTCTATATAGTCTGAGTCATTAATAAAATTAGAAGTTTCAACATACTCATATCTTATAAGATCATCAATTTTATTAATTCTATTTGCAAAAGTAGTAATTCCCCTAGAACTAAGATAATCAAATAAGTTAGATAAGTCTTTCTTTTCTTTTTTAACTACATATTTACCATCATCTGTTTCATATATTTTAGCTTTTCCAATTATTTTTATTTTTTTAATTTTCTTCATTTTTAATAATAGGAATAATTATCTTGTCTCCAACATGAATGTTTTCTACGTCGTTATAATCTGTTATATCATCAATTTTAACGTTATACTTAAGTAAGATACTATCTAATGTATCTTCTTCTCTCATAATGTATACTTTAAATTTAGAATATTCCTCTTCTGTTACATTATTAAAAATTGTTTTCATATTATTATCAGTTATTTCGTTATTAGTTTCTTTAATTGTAGCTGTTTTATCAAGCATCACTTCATCATGAAAGTCTTTTGGACTAAGAAGGTCTTTCTCATTTATGTAATCATCTATTACATCGTTAACTTCTTCCATTTCTTTTTCCCCCGTTTCTTCATTATTAACTTCTTCTGGCAATTTAGAATATTCCATATCTAATACCATTTTTAAGTGTAATACATCTTTTTCAGTTTCGTAACTAAAGTCATGTATGCTTAGATTAATACTGTCTTTGTCAATTAAACTTGATAAAGCAATAGTAAATGGAATTGTGTAAAAGAAGTCTTCTTTTTCTACACTTGACATAGTAGCTTTATATGAACCTGCAACATCAAAATATCCTTCTATAGTGTCTTCTAATATTTTGTAGTCGTGAGATAAAGTAATATCACTAATACTAGAGACGTACGTTTTTAACATACAATCTTTTTTAAATTCTATTGTTTCTTTCATAATAAAACACTCCTTTCATTTAATAAATATGAAGAAGTGTTTATTTTATTACTATTTTTTAAGTATTCTTTTATATCCAAGGCTTTCTAGTTCTTTCTTTTTTTCTTCTGTTGATACTCCAATAATTCCTAAGTTTAGCTTTGTATCAAACCCGTCATCTAATTTAATATATACATTAATAAGAGTTAAGCCGTCTTCTCTTGGTATTTCATCATAACAAAGTTCTTTTATTTCACCTTGATATAAACTTTTAATCATTTTCATTCTTTCTGTTTCTACCATTATTGTCACCTCCAAAAATATCATTATAAATTTCCATATAATTTTTAACAAAAACAAATTTAATTTTATCTTTTATTTCTTTATCTAAATATTCAACATCTCTTTTATTTAATACTGAAACGTATACTTTAGTTATACCATCTTTTATAGCAGCTACACTTTTTTCTCTTATACCACCAACTGGAAGAATGTCACCTAAAAGAGTAATTTCTCCACTTGCACTGATAGTAGAAGGCACTTCTTTTTTTAATAAATAACTTAGAAGTGCAGTTGTTATAATAGCACCAGCTGATGGGCCTTCTTTAGGAATGCCACCTTCTCTAAAGTTAATATGAAGAGTACTATTAAACATTTCATCATTTATTTTAAACAAATCTTTATTAGATTTAATGTACCCCAAAGATACCATAATACTTTCTTTTAAAGTTTCACCAAGATGCCCTGAAGTAAAAAATGCTTCTTTACCAGCATAACCAGTAACTTCTATTTCTAAAGTCTCCCCACCATATGGAGTGTAAGCTAACCCTTTTACATATCCTATAGTAGATGTTCCAAGCTTCATATTATTTGAATATTTTTCAACACCTATGTATTCTCTTACCAAACTAGGTGTAATAACTAAGTCAGTAAGTTCAATATTTTTTAATTTGTGTTCAGTTACTACTTTTCTAATTATTCTATTAATAAGTCTATCTAGTTCACGAACACCACTTTCTTTTGTATAATCTTGGGTTAATTTAAGTATAGCTTTATTAGTAAATGTAATATTAATAGTTACTCCATTTTTCTTTAAAGAATTACTAATTAGATAATCCTTTGCAATTGATATTTTTTCATAATCAAGATATGAATTTAATTCAATTATATCTAATCTATCTTGAAGAACCATAGGAATTGAAGATTTATCGTTAGCAGTTAATATCCATGTAACGTTAGATAAATCTATCTTTTCTTCAATATAGTTATCAACAAAGTCCTTATTTTGTTTGCTATCTAAAATATCAAGTAAAGCATTTACAGGATCTCCTTTATAATCTTTACTCATTTTATCAATTTCATCTAATAATATAACCGGGTTCATTACATTGCTTTTAATTAGAGATGTAATTATTTTACCAGGAGCACTTCCTATATATGTTTTTCTGTGACCTAGAAGTTCAGCTGGGTCGTTTAGCCCACCCAAACTTATTTTGACAAACTTTTTATTTAGACTATTTGCAATGCTTTCTGCTAAAGTTGTTTTACCAACACCTGGTGGACCAACTAAGCATATAATAGGATTATTACTTTCTTTATTAGTTTCAACTGCAACATATTCAAGTATTCTTGTTTTAACTTCATCAAGTCCATAGTGAGTTTTGTTTAAACTTTCACTTACTTTATTTAAATCAGTTTCATCTTTTGTTATTTTACCAAAAGGAATACTTAACAAATAATCAATGTACGACTTAATCACTGCTAGTTCTGGACTAGTTTCTAGTGTAGTTTCATACTTGTATATTTCGTTTTTCAATCTTTCTTTAATACCTATAGGAATATGCCTATTATTGATTACTCTATTTACTTTATCAATATAAAGAGACTTATTATCAACTTCTCCAAGTTCTTTTTTAATTATTTTGATTTTTTCTTTTAAAAGCATTTCTTTTTGCATTTCATCTAAGTCAGCTTTTAAATCGTTTTCTATTTTATTTTCTAAATTTAAAATTGCAAGTTCTATATTTAGTTCAGTAATTAATCTTTTAGCACGGTTAATTCTATTAGGCTCAACTACGAGTTTTAATTTTTTTGGAGTGCTAAAGTTAACAAAGTTACATACTATATCAGTTAATTTATCTAAATCGTTTATTCCCTTTATTTTATTTAAAACTGCATTAGACAAAAATGGGTTAACTGAGATATAAGTTTCTAAAGTTTCTAGTAGTTTTCTTAGTAATGCTGTTTCTTCAATTTCGTTATATTGAACTTCAGGAAAAGTAATTACTTCACTTTCTAATATATCTTTATTGTTTAAATAATACATATATTTAAGTACTCTTACTCTGTTTAAACCATTTAAAACAATTCTAGTGTTTCCATTAGGTAAATCAATTCTGCTAACAATATTTGCTACTACTCCAACTTTAGGTAAATCGTTTGTATCTGGTACTTCTTCTAAATCGTTAAGTGGAGTTACAATTAAAACTTTATTATCAAAATATTCTCTTGATATATCCATTATTTTTTTTGTAATATTATTATTTAATTCAATTCTAGCGTCTCCAAGAGGGAATAATACAAGGTTCTTCAGTAATATTACTGGTAAGTTACTTTTAGACATGTATTTCACCTCCGTATGGCTTATTATTATAATGAGTTTTTAAACTTTTGTCTACCCTTTTTTAAGTTTTTTTAGTGAAATTTTTTACTCGTATTTTTTAAGTTACACTATAGATTTATGAAGTACGCTTCAAGTCCCTTAAATTTATCTACTTCTCCAGTTTTTATTTGATAGTCTAACTCTGCTAGTTTGTTTAGATTATCAATTAATTCTTCTTTTTTAACTTTATAACTATTATTAATTGCTAAACTAACTCTATAAGGATGTTCTTTTAGTTTACTTGCAATATCTTTACTAGACATTCCTTCATTTAGAAGAATAGAACACTCTAAAATAAGCATAATATTATTAGCAAGCAAGCTTATTATTACTGCTGGTTCTTCTTTATCATCAACTAATTTCTTATATGTATTAAATATAAGTTTTTTATTTTTTTGAATCACAGCATCTACTAATTTAAAAATATTATCTTCTTCATATTTAGTAACCACTTTTTTAACATCTTCTATAGTTATGTGTTTATCTTTAATTTTATATAACTCTAGTTTTTCTAGTTCACTATATAGTACTCTTCTAGTTTCTCCAATTCTACTAATGATCTCACTAACTGCATTATAGTCAATTTTATAACCTAAATTTGTAAAATAACTATTTATATACCCATTTATGTTGGTCTTATCTAAATCTTTAAACTCTTTTACTATACTTTTACTTTTTAAATCTTTTACTAATTTCTTTCTTTCATCTAACTTTTCACATATTACTTTAAACACTAGTACAGTGTTTTCATTTGGAGACGATATATAACTATCAAATGCTTTATCTTCTAAACTACCCTTACTTGTTAAAAATACAGAGTTATCTAATACTACCATTTTATTTGAACCAAATAAATCATTATATGAACACTCTTCTATTACATCTTTAATATTACATTCACTATAGTCGTAAACTATCTTATCAGAAATATCTTTACTCTTCATTAACTCTTCTATATAGTTATCTAACATCACTGCGTTTTCTCCATATAGAATATAAAACATTCTCTTCACCTCCATCTATATATAATTTTACACCAAACACATTTGTTTGTCAATAGTGATGTTTTTAATTTTTTCATAAGGTGCTTTACTTTAATTATAATAATACAATTTAAAAGAAGTGACCCCTCCGATTAACGGTGGGACCACTTCTTATGTAAGAATTATAGTACAAACTACATGAATAAGTCAAGAGATAATTGGCTACTCTCAGGCATATCATCAAGTGCACCAAGTCCCCTAAGTTTATCAATTAATGCTTGACTGACTTTTCCTCTCATCTGTAAATCTTCAATACTTACAAACTCGCCTTTATTTCTTTCTTCAACAATTTTCTTTGCAGCAACATCACCCATTCCATCAAGTGCTATAAATGGTGGAATAAGTCCTTTTTTATCAGGTGTAACTTTAAACATCAAAGCATCACTTTCAGTAATACTAATATTTGTAAAATAGAAGCCCCTTTCAATCATTTCATTACACATATATAAACTAGATAATGTATCTTCTTCTTTGTTAGATCTATCAAAGCCTTTACTTTCTAATAGTTCTATTTGTGCTTTTACTGAATTTAAACCATTTTTCATTGCATTTATATCAAATGAGTGCTCACGAATACTCAAATATACTCTATAGTAATATATTGGATGATACAACTTAAACCAAGCAACTCTTATACCATTGATAACATAAGCTGCAGCATGGGCTTTAGGAAACATGTACTTAATTTTTTCACAACTCTTTATATACCACTCTGGTACTTTATGTTCGTTAAGAAGTTCTTTATATTCAACCCATTTTTCAGGTTCTTTTCCTACTTTACCTTTACGAATAAACTCACTCATTTTAAATGATTTACCTTTATCAATTCCACAAGATATAAAGTAGTTCATTATATCGTCACGACAACCAATTACCTTAGAAAATTCGCAAGTCCCGTCTAGTATTAAGTCTCTAGCGTTTCCATTCCAAACATCAGTACCATGAGATAATCCTGATATCTTAATTAAATCTGCAAACTTCTGTGGCTTAATTTCTTGAAGCATGTTTATTACAAAGTTTGTACCAAATTCTGGTACACCAAGAGTGCCTGAGTAACATTTAATTTGTTCTCTAGTAACTCCTAAAGCTTCAGGACTATTAAACAAGCTTATTACTCCTCTGTCATCCAATGGTATATCATTTATATCTATTTTAACATCGTCACTTAAATACTTTAATACAGTCGGATCATCGTGTCCAAGTATATCTAATTTAAGTACGTTTTCTTCAATATCATGGAACTCAAAGTGTGTTGTAAACCAAGCTGCTTCTGTATTTTCAGCAGGATATTGGTATGGTGTAAAGTCAAATACATCTTTATAGTCAGGTATAACAATAATTCCTCCAGGATGTTGTCCACTTGTTCTTTTAATACCTGTAATACCTTTGGCAAGACGTTCAATTTCACATCTTCTCATAGTAATACCTTTGTCTTCAGCATACCCTTTAACAAAACCATATGCTGTTTTTTCAGCAATAGTTGAAACCGTTCCAGCACGATATACATTCTTTTCACCAAACAATACTTTTGTATAGTTATGAGCTTCAGCTTGATATTCTCCACTAAAGTTAAGGTCTATATCTGGTGTTTTATCAGCATTAAATCCTAGGAATGTTTCAAACGGAATATTTTGTCCTTGTCTTTTCATAAGAGTACCACATTCACACGTTCTTTCTGGTAAGTCAAATCCAGAGTCATAGTCGTTTACTAATGGAACTCCGTCTATATTAAATAAACTCTTTTTACAGTTAGGACACACATAATGTGGAGGAAGCGGATTAACTTCTGTAATACCACAGAATGTTGCAACCAACGATGATCCTACACTACCACGAGATCCTACTATATAACCATGCGCATTTGAGTTTTCAACTAGCCTTTGGGCAATCAAATAAATAACATCATATCCACCATTTATAATACCAGTAAGTTCTTTATCAAGTCTTGTTGCGATTATCTCTGGAAGAACTTCACCATACAACCTATGAGCATTTCCGTATACAGTATCTTTTATTATTTGAACTGAGTTTTCCATTCTAGGTGGGTTTAGTCCAGGTTTAACAATTTCTACTGTACCAAACATATCAGCAACTTTATTAGAGTTAGTTACTACAATTTCATAAGCTTTTTCTTCAGGTAAAAAGTCAAACTCTTTTAACATTTCATTAGTAGTCATTAAATATGCATTAGGTATAGTTTTAATACTAGGCTTATTTAAGGGATGTAAGCCTCCACCAGACTGTTTAGTTCTAACAAGTATTTCTCTATATATATTGTCTTCCGGATCAAGTGTATGCACATCTCCCGTAGCAACAACCATTTTTCCTATCTTATCAGCACATCTTATAATCTTATTAATTAAAGCATACAAGTCACTTTTACTAGATACTTCACCGCTTTCAACTAAGAACTCCATTATACTAGGTGGATTTATTTCTATAAAGTCATAATACTTCATTATTTCCATTAACTCTTCTTCAGTATTTCTTTTAGCCGCTTCAAATACTTCTCCGAACACACATCCTGAACCTAATATCAAACCTTCTCTAAATTTATTAAGCAAACTTTTTGGTGTTCTAGGAGTTTTATAGAAATACTTAGTTGTAGCATAACTTATTATTTGAAACATATTTCTAAGTCCTGTATTATTAATTGCATAGCAAGTTAAATGGTAAGGTCTATTGTTTTTAAATGCCAAAGTTGGGTCAACCATATTTCTTAAATCACTTATTGTTTTATAGTTACTTCCTAAATTAGAAATCATCTTCCAGAATACTAAAGCAGTCCCCTCAGCATCATAGTCAGCACGGTGATGGCCTGATTCGTCAAAATGTACTCCATATCTTTTAGATAATGCAGTTAAATTATGCTTTGTACTATCAGGGTTTTGTGCTTTACTTATTTCCATAGTATCAATTACAACATTAGAAAACTCTCCCAAGTTATACTTTTTATATGCACTTTCCATAAATGATATATCAAATCTAGCATTCTGTGCAACCATTGGTAAGTCACTAATCCATTCTTTAAATCTCTTAGTTACATTTTCTTCATTGTCTTTATCCTTTAACATCTCATCAGTTATATTAGTTAAATTAACTATTTCACTTCTCAAGTTCATTCCCGGATTAATTAATTCATCAAATCTATCAATAATTTCCCCATTTTTAATTTTAACAGCACCTATTTCTATCATTTGATCTCCTGCTGTAGCATTAAATCCAGTTGTTTCTGTATCAAATACAACGTAAGTACTCTCTAGTAATGGAAAATCACTATCTTTGTTTATTATTAATACTTCGTCATCCACTACAAAGAGTTCTACTCCAAAATATACTTCCAAGTCTTCTTTAGCCTTATATACTTTAGGAAAACATTGTATACCATTTTTATCAGTTATACCAATACCCCTCATACCTAAACTTCTTACTTTCTTAAGTAATTTCTTAGGTTCAATTAACCCGTCCATTTGACTCATTGTAGTATGACAATGTAACTCTACTCTTTTAACTTCAGCTTCATCTACCCTTTTAACAGTATTTCTATCAAATGTTTCAATGTCTCTAATATTTAACACTAACTCTCCTGAAAAACTATCATTTTTAACATAACCTCTCATTTTATACCATGAGCCTTCAGTAACTCTTTTCATTAAAGTTTTAGTAATCTCTTTATCTTTAGTAAATATTTTTGCAAACAAACTATCAGTGTAATCACTTATTTTATATGTAATTATATTAAAGCCTTTAGCAGTCTCTTTAAGTTCCACTCCAAAAACAAACACTTCAACTACAACGTCATTCATCTCAGCAATTATGTTTTTAAGTTCAAATGGTTTTCCTTTAATTTCGTTACCAATTATTAATGTGCTCTGCTTTTTACCAATGTTTACTTCTTCCATCTTGTAGTCCCTCTGTTTGAGCATTTCAGTTACTTCCTTTTGCTTTTCTTCGTCTAGTATAGGCACTAATTTCAAATTAAGGTATCCCATCCTACTCATGAATTCAATTAGTTTAGGTTTTATAGTATTTATCTTTTCTTCTTCACTTTTACTCGTTACTTTGATATTTATTATGTTTTCATTTATAGTTATATCTTCACTAGATACTCCACTTAACATAGGGCATTTTTCTTGGTATATTTTGAATATGTAGTTAACGTAATCGTTAATATATTCATCTGTAGCATGTTTAAAAATGAAGTATATTCTTCTAGTTTCTTTAATGTTTTCACTTTTAGTACATAATAAATTAAAAGTATTAACATCTATCATTTTGTCTAAACTGATATATAAAGACCAACTTTGGTCGTTGTTGTCTACTATTACATTCTCTAGTTTAGCACCACTAAAACAAGAATACTCTTCTTCTTTAAGTCCAATCTTATTAAAAAACCTCACCAATTTACTATCCATACTAATACACCTTCTTAACTATTATAACAATTAAAAAACTTAAATAAAAGTATTGACATTTATCTAAGTTTATACTAGGTAACTAAATAAATACAATTACACTTAATCATTTATGTGTAACCTTAAAAATAAAATAGGTAAACATTAAAATTTACCTATTTATTTTATCAAATTTTTTAAAAGCATCATTATTAGTTAAATCTGTTTTAGCTAATTCTTCAAATAAGTCTTTTTGCTCTCTTGTAAGCTTGTTTGGCAAATATAAGTTAAGTACTAAATATAAGTCTCCAACTCGGCCGGTTCTTACGTTAGTCATTCCTTTTGCTTTAGCTCTTAATACATCTCCTGTTTGGCTGCCTGATGGTATTTTAAGTTCTATTTCCCCATCAAGTGTTTTAATAGTCTTCTTTCCACCTAAAACAAGTTCAGTAATAGTAACTGGTACGTCCATATACAAGTCGTCCTTTTCTCTTTTATATAAAGAACTATCTGAAACTGTAAACTCAATATATAAGTCTCCATTAGCTCCACCATTTTTACCAGGCTCGCCTTTACCACTCATACGAATTCTGTCTCCAGTATCAACACCTTTTGGAACTTCAACTGTGTAAGTTTTTCTTTGTTTGTATCTTCCTTTACCACCACATGTTTTACATTTAGTTTTAAAAGTATATCCTTTTCCACCACAAGTAGAACAAGTTACTCTTGTCATGATTTGTCCAAAAAGTGAAGTTTGAGTTTTATTTACTACACCTTTTCCACCACAATCTGGACATGTCATTTTATCAAATCCACCTACGCCGTTACAATCAGGACAATTTTCAACTACATCTAAAGTTAGATCTTTTTTAGTACCAAGAGCAGCTTCCATAAAGTCAACTTTCATGCTGTAAAGTAAGTCACTACCATGTGATGGTCTATCTGCTCTAGAACTTCCACCAAATAAGTCTCCCCAGCTAAATGAAGAGAAGTCTCTTCCTCCAAACATATCTTCAAATATGTCTGAAAAATCAAAACCACTGAAATCGTATCCTCCACGACCTCCATTAGCTCCTGGGTTATCAAATGCATTAAAGCCGTATTTATCATATTTTGCTCTTTCTGTAGGGTTACTTAATACTGCATAAGCTTCTTGTGCTTCTTTAAACTTTTCAGCACCACCTTCTTCTTTACATACATCTGGATGGTACTTTTTTGCAAGACGTCTAAAAGCACTTTTAATTTCATCAGCACTAGCATCTTTACTAACACCTAATACTTCATAGTAATCTCTTTTATTCATACGTACTCCTTCTTTATTCAAGAATAAGTAGACTAGTTATTTTACTAGCCTACTTTCAATAATTATTTTTCTTCAAAGTTTGCTTCTTTTATATTGTCGTCTTTTCCTTTGCTTTCGCTAGTTGTTTGTTCAGTGTTACTTTCTGTTTGTGCTTGTTGTGCTTTAGCAGCTTCTTCATATACTCTAGAACTTAATGCCATAGCTTTTTCAGCAAGTTTATCTTTACTAGATTTAATCTCTTCAATGTTATTTTCTTCCATTGCTTTCTTAGCTTTATCAATTAACTCATTAATTTCAGTTTTTTCACTTTCAGTTACTTTGTCACCTAAATCTTTGATAGCTTTTTCAGCAGTAAATATCATTTGTTCAGTTTCATTTTTAACTTCAGCTTCTTCTTTTCTCTTAGCATCTGCTTCTTTATTTGCTTCAGCTTCTTTCATCATCTTATCTATTTCTTCTTCAGTAAGGTTAGTACTTGAAGTAATAGTTATCTTTTGTTCTTTATTTGTACCTAAATCTTTTGCTTTAACATTAACTATTCCGTTAGCATCTATATCAAATGATACTTCAATTTGTGGTACTCCTCTTGGTGCTGGTGGGATATCTGAAAGTTGGAATCTTCCAAGAGTTTTATTATCAGCTGCCATTGGTCTTTCACCTTGTAAGATATGAATATCTACTGCAGGTTGATTATCTACAGCTGTACTAAATACCTGACTCTTTGTTGTTGGAATTGTTGTATTTCTTGGAATTAATACAGTCATTACGTTACCAAGTGTCTCAATACCTAAACTTAATGGTGTAACATCAAGTAGTACTAAGTCTTCAACTTCTCCAGTTAAAACTCCACCTTGAATAGCAGCACCCATTGCAACTACTTCATCTGGATTAACTTCTTTACTTGGCTCTTTACCAGTTTCACGTTTAACAAGTTCTTGTACACATGGAATACGTGTTGATCCACCTACAAGTAATACTTTATCTAAGTCACTTGAACTAAGGTTAGCTTCTTTTAAAGCATCTTTTACTTGTTTAGTTGTGCTTTCTACTAAATCTCTAATTAAATCTTCAAATTTAGCTCTTGTTAATGTAACATCTAAATGTAGTGGTCCATTAGTGCCTTGTGTAATAAATGGTAAACTAATATTAGTTGTAACAGCACTACTTAAGTCTTTCTTAGCTTTTTCAGAAGCATCTTTTAATCTTTGAAGAGCTAGTTTATCTGTACTTAAGTCTATACCATTTTGTTTTTTAAATTCTTCTACTAAGTAATCGATTATTCTTTGGTCAAAATCATCTCCTCCTAGTTTATTGTTACCAGCTGTTGCAAGTACTTCATACACTCCATCACCTATTTCTAGAACAGATACATCAAATGTTCCTCCACCTAGATCATATACTAATATTTTTTGATTCTTGTCTTGTTTATCAATACCATAAGCAATAGCTGCAGCAGTAGGTTCGTTTATTATTCTTTCTACTTCTAAGCCTGCTACTTTACCAGCATCTTTTGTAGCTTGTCTTTGTGCATCATTAAAGTATGCTGGAACAGTAATAACTGCTTTTGTAACTTTATCATTTAAATAAGCTTCAGCATCTTTCTTTAACTTCATAAGAATTTGGGCACTTACTTCTACTGATGTAACATCTTTTCCATTTACATGGAATTTATGGTCAGTTCCTATGTATCTCTTGTTACTTCTTACAACGTCACTACTAGTAATAGCTTCGTTTTTAGCAACAGTACCTACTTTAATTTCTCCATTCTTATAACTTACTACACTTGGTGTAGTTCTTTCTCCTTCAGCGTTTGTAATAACGCTTGCTTTACCACCTTCTAATACTGCAACACATGAGTTTGTAGTACCAAGGTCTATTCCTATAATTTTACTCATAATTAATCATTCCTCTCTTTTCTATATATTATTTTTAAATTTTTTATCGCGTCTTTCTTTAAAAAGTCGCTTTCATCACTCTTGAAGTCTTTTAATGGAAAATATTCTTCAATAAGTTTAAGTATTTCATCCATAGTATATCCGTTACTTTTAAGTTCTCTCATTTCAAGAAGTAATCCTATACTCATGTCTCTTACTTCTTCTTTATTTAAGTAATATAACTCTTCTATACTCATTGTGTAAGGACCAATCATACCACCAAACAATAAAAACTTATAAATATTATCCATAATCTACCTCTTAAGTGTTTTTAATGTACTTTGTATTAAGTTAGTTCTAGTTAATTCATCTAAACCATTAAAATGTTTACTCTTATTATAACTAGTTACTTCTTCTATTATTTCTTCATCTGTTTTACCATCATTTTCTAAGCATACAACATACAACATTAAATCTAACTTCGCATTACTATATAGCTTATCAAAATCAATACATTCTTTTTTAACTTCTTCAATTAAACAAGAATTTTTAACAAACTCAGGAAACAACAGAGTTCTCATAATGTCTTTTTTGCTCATTACTTATTTACCTTTACCATTGCTGGTCTTACAAGTTTATCCTTATAAGTATATCCTTTCTTTAATACTTCTAAAACTACATTTTCAGGTTTAGTTTCATCATGTTCAGTTAGTACTGCTTCAGAAATACTAGGGTCAAACTCTTTACCTTCAACATCAATTGGTTTTACTTCCATTTCATCTAGTACACCAATAAGTCTTGTGTAAATCATTTTAAAACCTTTTAAGAAATTACTTACTTCATCAGATAAATCATTATCATCCATCATTATTGCTCGTTCAAAGTCATCAGTTACATCTAAGATCTTTTTAATTAGCTTTTCTCCATCATATTTTAAAAGACTAGCTTTTTCTTTATCAGTTCTTGCCATATAATTAATGAATTCTGCTTGAGTTCTTTTGTTTTTATCTTCTAATAAACTAACCTTTTCTTTAAGTTCGTTTATTTCATTATACAGTTTTTCACTTTTGTTTTCTTTCTTAGGTTTACCTTTTTTACTCTCGTTATTCATTACTGCCACCTTTCTTTTCAATCTCACTTTTAATATATTCAAGTAAGTTTAATACTCTTTCATAGTCCATTCTTTTAGGCCCGATTATTGCAAGAGTTCCAACTTTGCCAAGTGCTTTATATTTAGTTTTAATAACTGTAACGTTATCATCTAGTGAAGTTTCTGTACCAATATATACCTTAACCTCTTCATCAGTTTCTTCAATTTTACTTACTAATTCTTTGTTTTCAAATTTACTAATGATATTTTTAACATCATCAACTGTACTAAATTCTGGTTGTTTTAATATATTGCTTTTACCTTCCCAATGAACATCTTTTTCATTTTGAAAATTACTTAATGCTTCATAAAACGCATTATATAAAACTTCATAGTTCTTAACGTAATTGCCTATTATAGGTTTTATTTCAAACTCTAATTTAGCACTAACGTCACTTATTGGAGTACCCTTTAACATCTTGTTTAATAATTCACTTGTTTTATTAACTTCTTTTGCTTCAACGCTTTCTTCCAAGTTAATTATCTTATTTTCAACATGTCCTTTATCAGTTACGACTATTGCAATAAGTCTATTATCTGTAATAGGTATTACTTCTACTTTCTCTAGATTATTCTCTTTAGAAGCAGAACCAAGTACTACAGATGTATAGTTAGTTATATCACTAATAATCTCTAGACTTTTTGTTATTGCATCGTTTAGGTCTAACTCCCTATTTGAAAATATTGTTTGAAGTTTTAGCATATCACTTCCACTTATTTTCTTAGGCTCCATTAAATGGTCTACATAATAACGATATCCCTTTTCACTAGGAATACGCCCAGAAGAAATATGTTGTTTTTCTAAGTATCCCATGCTTTCTAGTACCATCATGTCATTTCTTAATGTTGCACTAGAACACTTAAACTTTTTAGTTAACGCTTTACTTCCGATAGGATGAGCAGTTTTTATATATTCACTACATATCTCTTTTAAAAGTAATGCTTGTCTTTCACTTAACATATTTACCTCCTTAGCACTCTTTCTTTACAAGTGCTAATAATATTATACTATGCATAATTAGCAAAGTCAATACCTAAGTGCTAATTATTTTGTGAAATTTACGTGAAATTATAAAAATTTAGATAGTCAAGAATTGAATGATTGAATACGCAGAAATTTTAAAAAATAAAACTCCCTTAGTCCTTATAAAATTGGACTTAGAGAGTTTCTATCAAGCCTAGTCATAAAATACTACAAATTAGAAATTATTTTTATTTTTCCCTCACTTGTACTTGTCACAATTGAAGAGTCATTGAGAATTTCAAATTTATAATTTATATTTGGGATTTTAATACTTTTAATTAATTTTAACTGCAAATCAAAAATTATAATTCTTTTTTCCTTATCAATAATAATCAATCGGTTTTGATCTAATTTTCTCATTGAAGCGACAGCATAAGTCAAGTTTTTTATCGAATAATTATGAGTTTCTTTTTCATATTTTACGATACTTGATTTATCATCTTTTAATAAATTAATATAAATATAATCATCAAAAAGAACATAGTCAAAAATCAAGCTTTCATTATCTGCACAATATATCTTTTTTTCTTCTAAAGTATTATTTTTTACAATTAAACAATTTTCCTCTTCGGATATTGCAATAAAATAATAATTTCCATTAACATCAAACAAAGTCTTAGAATTATCATAATTTTTTAGTGTATCAAAAGAAATGTTCATAACATTCGAAATGCCATCATTGCTAATCAAATCGGTAGTCAATTGACCTATATTGTTCTCATAAGTAACATATAATTTGTTTTTACAAACACTTAACGAAGGCGTGTTTAAAGTATTGTTTAATTTTCCATTTAATAATTCAATATGCTTATCATTATTAAAATCATATAAAATTAACCGCCAATTATAATCATTCGTTGATAAATTTAACGATGACGTAACATAATATAAATTGTTTTCATACCAAATCGCATCAGAAACGTTTTCATCAAAATTTATTTTTATAGTTATATAATCTTCAGTATTCACATTATATAATGCAATATTATTAAAGTCATTTACATTGTAATCATAAAAAAGGATGGTAATTCTCTCATCATTAACTTTGTAAATAAATGCGTTTTGACCTTGAATGTCAAGATTTAATGTTTTAATTTTATAATTTGATTCATTTTGTAAAAATACTATAAAAAACAGAATAATTAAAAATATCAAAGTAACTAAGATTACATGTTTTTTGTTCTTATATGTTACCATATTAAATAGCTCGTTGCTTTAAAGAAATTTTCCACGCTATCAGTATGTTCACCAAAAGTATTTCCTCTACCATAATTACTATTGTAATTATCAGCATATATAAAACTAGGAGTCAGTCCTTCGGTTTGCATACCATAATAACCAACAAGAGTAACATAGTGTCCCAATGACCTCTGATTATACATAAATAGTTGTGCTGTGTCAACTTTAGCAATAACTGGAACATGGTTAACATTTAAATCAGTCATCACTGGTTGATATAATCTATTAATATCGTCTTTTTTAGAATCAATTTGTCTATATCCATAACTATTAACACTCTGTCTTTTATTTAATTCATTAGCAATCTTATAAACAATAGTACCATTTTCAAAATTTGTTCCCATACTTTCAGCGTAAACAGTTTGAGAAAGCGATCCACCATTTATTATCTCTAATGTAGTTTTCACACTTGCAGGACCACAATAATAACTTTTTTCCTGTTCTTGAATAGGGTAATTTATAAAAAAACCACTTCTAACATCAGTAACCCATTCGTAACCGGAATTCAAATTTAATACATTATATGAAACAATATTTAAATTATCATAATTCAAATATTTAAATTTATAATTATTATTGTAATCATAATCTTTAAAATATTTCATAAATTTATCAGTTTTTTTAGTTTCTAATGCATTGTTTAAAATTATATTATCAATACCACCCATCTGTTTTAATTCCTCTTCGGAATACATTTCAAATGCACTTACCTTACTTATGTGTGAAAATAATAATAGTAAAGTAATACTTAAAAATATCATTTTTTTCATTTTCTATTTCTCCTCTTTTTTAACAACACACGTTTCCTGTGTTTGATCTAAACCCAATTTGTCTGTTTTCTTTATTTCTTTTATAGAATATTTACCACTAATTATATCTTTTACGAAAGTTATTTCATAAAAGTTACTAGGTATTAATTTGTCTTTCAAAATTTCTTCATCATTTATCATTAAAATGGAAGGAATAAATTCTTGAAATCTATCTACCACTATAAATCTTTCTGTATTAGTAGCTCCCTTATACTCATAATCTTCTATATATTTAAAAGTCTGGGTATATGTACATTCCAAGTTTATTTTCTCGCACTTTTCGCATGTGACACATTCTTCACATTTAGTTGTCATAGTTAACATGATTATAGCAAAAAAAACAGTAATTATAGTTAACAAAAATATAAGTATCATTTTTTTCTTCATAGTCATTACCTCCTTTCTCTATTTGTTAAACAAACCAAATAGTATCTCATCAACATTATATAATATAATTACATAATGATCAAGGAATATAATATTTGAGTGAAATATAATATTGGAGTATCAGAAATATAATATTTGAGTTCCAGTTTTTTTACGAAATTTACGTAAAATTTTATATAGAAAAAAGATACTTTTCATTCAAGTACCTTTACATAGTTTTTGTTAAACTTTTTCCTTTAATAGCTTTTGCTACATCTAAAGTATATTCTTCCATAGTTGTACCAAGTTCATTTATTATGTAATCTCTGTTCTTAGTATCTACTGTACCATAAGCATAATCGTAAGTTAAAGTTGTGATAATTGTCTCACCAAGTTCGTTTGATATACTAAGTATTTTGTTATCTTTAGTTAGTGTAATGTATGCTGTTTTACCTAGTTTTAATTTCTTTGAAGCACCAAAAGTATTTGACATGAAGTCACATTCTCTTGAATAGTTTACTACACTGAAAGCATAACCTTTAGTGCAGTCTACCATAAATGCATAAGTTACACAATTATTTGATACGTATATTTTTTGTATTTTAGTTTCTATAATTTCCATAAACTCCCATCCTTTCATTATTAATATTCACAGTTTCCTGGTGTTCTAGGGTATGGTATAACATCCCTAATGTTTTCTACACCAGTTAAGTATATTAGTAGTCTTTCAAATCCCATTCCAAAACCTGAATGAACACATCCACCAAATCTTCTAAGATTTAAATACCACTTCATATCTTCTTCTTTCATACCAAGTTCAGTCATTCTGTTAAGTAGTTTAGTATAGTCTTCTTCTCTTTGACTTCCACCCATTAACTCTCCTGCACCTGGTACTTCTAGATCAACTGCTGCAACAGTTTTCCCATCATCATTTTGTTTCATGTAGAATGCTTTTATATCTTTAGGCCAATTAGTAATAAATACTGGTCCATTAAAATATTCTGTTATATATTTTTCATGTTCTTTTTGAATATCTTCTCCATATTGAGGAGTAAACTCCCATTTAACATCTGCTTGTTTTAAAATAGTTATTACTTCTTCATGAGTAATTCTAGTAAAATGACTATTTACTAATTTATTTAATTTTTCAAGTAATCCTTTTTCAACAAATTTATCAAAGAAAGCCATCTCATCTTTAGCATTTTCAAGCACGTATTTAACAACGTATTTTAACATATCCTCCATCACATCCATATCGTCATGCAAGTCCATAAATGCCATTTCAGGTTCTATCATCCAAAATTCATTAGCGTGTGTTTTAGTGTTTGAGTTTTCTGCTCTGAAAGTTGGCCCAAAAGTGTACACTTTCTTGTATGCTAGTGCAAAAGTCTCAGCTTCAAGTTGACCTGATACTGTAAGGTTAGCTTGCCTGCCAAAGAAATCTTTAGAGTAGTCTACTTTACCAGAACTTGCTACTCTATCTAAATCTAGTGTAGTTACTTGAAACATTTCTCCAGCACCTTCACAGTCACTTGCTGTTATAAGTGGTGCATGAAAGTAAACATACCCTCTTTCTTGAAAATATTTATGTATTGCAAAAGCAGCTATACTTCTTACCCTAAAAACAGCATTAAATAGGTTTGTTCTAGGTCTTAAATAAGCAATTTCTCTTAAAAATTCTCTTGTAGGTCTACCTTTACTTTGTAATGGATAGTCTATATCCACTCCACCTAATAAAGTAATCTCACTTAACTTTACTTCGTATTCTTGGTTAGCTCCTTCACTTTTAACAAGTACTCCTTTAACATTAACACTACTACCTACTTGTAATTTACAAATATCATCAAAATCTTTTAACTCAGGAGTATAAACTACTTGTACCCCTTTAAAAGATGTACCATCATTTAAATCAATAAATCCTAAAGATGATTGATCCCTATTACTTTTTATCCAACCATTTAACTCTATTTCTTTTCCCATTAAACTATCATATTTTTCATGCAATTCTTTAATATCTAATTTCATATATTTCTTTTCCTTTCCAAATCTTCTTCTATAATATCTCCGATAAGTTTTCTTAAGTATGTATAGTTTCTAGTAATGCCTAGTATAGCACTTTCAAAGTATGAAGCAACTAAAGCATCTCTTGCATATTGATAAGTATTACTATTTTTAAAGAAATTTATATTAAAATTAATTCCATAACTATTTAAATATCCTCTTAAGAAAACAAGTACTGTTCTAGTGTTTCCCTCTCTAAAAGCATGTATTCCCCATAAATCACTTATTAAAGACGTTAAAAAGTCTTTTTGCATTTCTATATCTAAACTTAAAAAGTCTGTATGAGATAGTATTTCAAATGTTGCATCTAATTCATCATTTATTTTATCGTAACTAACATATTTAACACTATCCCACGCGAGTACTCTTTCTTGTTTTTCTATATTAATTGTTCTTATTTCTCCTGCAAAAGGATAAATATCTCCAAATAAGTGCTTATGTAAAGATAAGTAAAACTCCTTAGTTGGAGAAAACGACATATTACTAAAGTACTCATGTATTCTAGTTATTACTATATCACTTTCTGCAAGTTTTAGTTTTTCTTCATTCTTTATATTTAGCTTATTTTTTAAAACACCATTTTTTTGTACATATGGATCACTCTTCACCATAGTACTCCTTTAATCTTTCTACAATTTCTTCTTCTGTAATTAGTCCTTTTCTTTGTTCTTCTATAAGTTCCTTTAAAAAACAACTTCCTGAACAACCATCACATTTATTTATTTCTTCACTAACTACCCATTCTAAGTCATTAAAATTGTTATTATTATCATTATTATCGTCTGTCATACTAGTCACTTCCTTTAATGATAATATTATACTACATTTTCATAAAAGAAAAAAGAGTTAATTTTAATAAGTTTTTTAACGTATTTTTAAATAATTTACAAAATAAAAAAGAAACATTACTTTTTAATGTATCTTAAAATTTGACTATTAGTCTCATCTATCATTTCTAATAAATATTCATGAGTTATACCACATTCAAACCTTTGTTGTACGCCAAGTTTTTCTTTTATAATATGAAAGTATTCTTTATCAATTTCATTAATATGAGTAGCAACTTCTTTAAAAAGTTCTTCTCCCACATAATTCTTTTTAACTGTTTCTTCAAGCATAATTGGTCCATATATATAACAGAAATCATTTACTAACCAATCTAAATATGTTACATCATATTCTTTTAAATCACTATTTAATAAATACATATACTTATCTTTAGTTAAATTATAGGCATACACAAAATCATTTACTAAGCCATTTTTCATTGTTATATTTTCACATTTATATATAAATAATTTTTCCACCAAAACCACTTCCTAGATAAATTATAGCATAAGAAAAGTGTTTATTCAACAACATAAACACTTGCTTTTTTCTTATTTCTTCCTAATCTTTCGTATTTAACTACTCCATCAACTAGTGCAAATAATGTATGATCTTTACCCATTCCACAGTTAGTACCTGGATAAATTCTAGTACCTCTTTGTCTATAAATAATAGAACCTGCAGTACAAAATTGTCCATCAGCTACTTTAGCACCAAGTCTTCTACCAGCAGAGTCACGTCCATTTTTAGTTGAACCAACACCTTTATGGGATGCGAATAGTTGTAAATCCAATTTTAAAAATTTCACTATTTATTCCTCCTTAATTGTAATGTTTTTCTTGTAGTCACTTTCTATATCTTTAAGAGTTCTAACTAAGTTTTCTAGTAATTTATTAGTTATTTCACTTTCATTTATATTAGTTAATATAAATGGGTCACTCTCGTTATAAGTAATGCTTTTCTTATCAAAAGATAAACAAGCATTGATAGTTACAGTAAGCGACGTACTAACTCCTGCACACACAATGTCTTTGCCGTATTCGTCATACTTTGCGTGTCCTGTTAGTTTTATTTCTTTTATTATATTATCTTTTCGTTTAATATTAACTTTAATCATATTAACCAACTATTTTCTTAATTTCTATTTTAGTGTATGGTTGTCTATGTCCTTTAGTTACTCTTGAAGATTTAGTTTTGTTTTTGTATTTAAATACTCTAATCTTCTTTTGTTTACCATGTTTTAAAACTGTTGCAGTAACACTTGCACCTTTAACAGTAGGTGTTCCAACTTTACCGTCAACATAAAGTACTTCATCAAAAGTAACATCTGTGTTAACTTCATTATCAAGTTTTTCAACATATAAAACTGACCCTTCTGTAACTAAATATTGTTTTCCACCAGTAACGATAATTGCTTTCACTTTTCATACCTCCTTTAAATTATAAGACGCGCCATTGAGGTAAGGTTTAACCTTTTACAACCTATTCTGAGCGGTTTTTCAAGTGAATACGCCTTGAGAAACAAGTAAATTTTACCATAAAATGCCTAGAAATGCAAGTATGAATGCGAAAATCTTTTGGGAAGTGATGGTATTTATATATTTATTCATATTTATTTTAAAAATTTCAAAATAAAAGAATGTAATTTTAATTACACTCAATTAATGGCTAATAACTCACTTTTAGACATATGAACAATTCTAGCCTTGTCTAAAGTGTTGTTTTGTTGATATTCTGTGTAGTTTTCTAATAAATCAGCTAGTTTTTCTTTTGACAGACAGTCTGTTGTCTTACGATATTTAATTAATTCTGGAAAATTATCTACAGTCAATTTTGTGTTTAACTGAGCGTAACTGTCTTCATATATAACTGTTTCATATGGCTTTTGAGAATTAATATAATGATTGTATGGACGATATAATTGATGAATTTTTCCCGATGTTTTATCAATTGCTATTATTTCAATATGCTTTTCTTCAATTTTAGCAATTAGCATCGGATGCTTTGTTTCTGATACCTTGTCTAATTGATATCTTACTTTAAGCCACAATATTTGCCCCACTTTCAAATCATTTATCATATATTTAAAGCTTCAATTAGTCCTTTGTATCTTTTCTTATATTCATCAATGTGTTTTTCCAAATCCATAACAGGAGCATTATATGTTAATTCTTTAAGACATAACCATTCTGGGTCTTCATGAGTTATATCAATTAATTCTTCATAAGTTGCATTTTCTAAAGATTCATAGATTTTATCAAGAAAAATCTTATCTTTATCACTTATGCTACTAAAATTTTCCTCGCTCTTTAATACTGGAAATATCTTCATAATATCTAATATAACGGGTCCATTATCATATGCACGAAAATCATCATTAAATAATCGCTTATTATATTTAGCCAAATATACAACTTGTGATAAAAATAAATATTTATTCAAACGTGCATTTCCCTCGTAAAAATTTCTATTATTATAAGTGACAACATTCATATTGAATAACTTACGTTCATTATCTTTTGATAGAAAATATTTAGCAACCAATTCTGCATTAATCATACTTATCCCTCCTTCTTACAAATAATTATAACATGATAATAATTCAAAGTAAATATGTTTGTTTGGTATTTTAAAATATTTGTTTATTCAAATAAAAAATGATCTAGCTGTGCTAGATCACTATACAAACAGCAGAAAGTAATTTCTGTTAAAGAAATGAAAAAGAACACCGTATCAACTACTGAGACGGTGTTCCAACAAACCAAATTGGACTGAGGAACACCTAACAGGCAAAAGCTAGGTATTGCTCTTTTTGTATGTCCATTAATATTATATGTCGTTTAAGACAATTTAATTATAACAAATTTTACTAATTAAATCAAGTACTTTATTTTGTACTATATCTTGAATTCATCAAAGAAGTCACTCATTGTTAAAGTTTCATATACTTGTTCTTCTTGTTTTTTATCTTCTTTAGGTTCTTCCTTTAACTCTTGAGTTTTTTCTTCTTTTTTAGGTGGTTCTACACCACTACTTTCTTCATGTTCAGGAGTACTTGCTAGCGTATCGTCTATTACTTTAAGTCTAGCCTCTTTAAACACGTCGGTTAAATCTTTTTTAGATATCGTACTACCCGTACTAGATTTATCCATTATACTTATATCACTTGATTTTATAGTTTCAGTCTCTTCCCTTATAAGACCATAATTAGTTTTAGAACTTCCTGCATAACATTCAGTTATTTTATATTTCTTTGATTTAGGACTATGTAAGATATTATCGCCTTTTAAACTTCTCTTACTATAATCTATTTCTTCAAGTTTCACTCTTTTAGCAGTATTTTTATCAGTAAATATAGTAATATATTCGTGGTTTTCGTTTGTTACAAACGCACTTACTACACTGTCACTCACTAGTTTAATACCTTTAACTCCACTTGTTTTTAATCCAACAACAGGTATTTCTTCTTTATTAAACTTAAGAGCAAACCCGTTTTCTGTAACTATATATACTACTCCATCATTTATACTTGCACTTACTACTTCATCATTATCTTTAAGTTTAAATATAGTCATAGGTTTAGAGTATCTTGTAACTGGTAAATTAGATAATTCAGTTTGTTTTACAAGACCATCTTTACTAAATAGTGTTATAGTTCTAGAGTCAAAATTCTTTATACCAAAACTTGCAATAATAGTTTCTCCTTCAGATAAAGGAATATAACTACTTATATGTTTACCAATATCTTTATATTTACATTCAGTAATATCTCTTACTGGTAAATAACAATAATTTCCTAAATTAGTAATTAGTATAATTGTATCAATATTATTAATTTTATATAAACCTATTAAATAATCTTTCTCTTTTAGTACGTATTCAGTTTCATTGTTAGCATTATATACTTTAACACTTAGTTTCTTAATATAGCCACTTTTACTTACACTTACTATAAAATCTTCTTTAGGTATCATACTTAACTCGTCTATCTTAATTTCTGTAATCTCATCTTTAATAATAGTTCTTCTAGGAGTTGCAAACTCTTTCTTAATACTCCTAAGTTCTTCTTTCATTACTCCTTTTAAAACACTTTCATCATTTATTACACTTGTTAAGTATTTAATAAGTTCAAGTAAGTTAGCATGTTCATTTTGTAAGTCAGTAACATCAGTATTAGTAAGTTTATATAACTGCATCATAACAATAGCAGTAGCCTGTTCAGTAGTAAAAAGATACTCTTTAACTAAGTTTTCTATCGCATCAGCCTTGTTTTTACTTTTCCTAATAGTTTTAATAACTTCATCTAGTATATCTAGTGCTTTTATAAAGCCTTCTACTATATGAAGTCTTTTTTTAGAATGCTCTAAATCAAACTTACTTCTATTTATTACAACTTCTTCTTTATGAAGAATAAAAGCATCTAATATTTCAAGAAGTCCTAAAGTTTTAGGCCTTTTATTATCTATTGCAACAACATTAAAGTTATAATTTATTTGTAAATCAGTATTTTTTAGTAAATAATTGATTATCAAGTTAGCGTCAGCATCTTTTTTAAGTTCAATTACTAATCTAGCCATATTAGTTCTATCTGATTCATCAATTACATCAACTATTCCATCAATTTTTTTATCACTCTTAATGTCTTCTATCTTTTTCTTTAATTGTTCTTTTAACACTTCATAAGGTATTTCTTTTATAAGAATTTGTTTTTTACCTTTTTCTTCAATAATTTCATAGTTAGCTTTTAATACTACTTTCCCTTTACCAGTAGTATATGCTTGAATAAGACCATCTTTACCCTCAACTACACCACCTGTTGGAAAGTCTGGTCCTTTTATTATTTCTAGTATAGTATCAAGTCTACAATTAGGACTATCAATTCTTTTTATAGTCGCGTCTATCACTTCGGCTAAATTATGTGGTGGAATGTTTGTTGCATAACCTGCACTTATTCCAGTAGATCCATTAACTAACAGTGCTGGAAAATGTGCTGGTAAAACAGTAGGTTCTAAGTCTTCATCACTATAGTTAAGCGTCATTTTAACAGCATCTTTATTTATATCTGATAGCATTACATTTGCTATTTTAGAAAGTCTTGCCTCAGTATAACGACTTGCTGCTGGCCCATCTCCATCAATTGAACCATTATTTCCGTGTATTTCTACAAGTGGTTCACGCATTTTCCATCTTTGACTAAGCCTTACTAACGCATCATATATAGAACTATCTCCATGTGGGTGATAATGTCCCATGATGTCTCCAACTGCTTTAGCACTTTTTCTAAAAGGTTTATCATATGTGTTATGACTTTCATACATACTCCAAAGTATTCTTCTTTGAACTGGTTTTAAGCCATCTCTAACGTCTGGTAAAGCACGGTCTTGTATAATACTTTTTGCATATCTTCCAAACCTATCTCCCATTATTTCTTCTAGAGTGTAATCATATATTTTTTCTACAATGTTTTCTTCAATTTTCTTTTTTGCCATAATTACCTCCTAAAATCATCTTCTAGAGTAAAGTCAACATTCTCGTTTATCCAGTCTTTTCTAGGTTCAACTTTATCTCCCATTAACACACTTACTCTTTTTTCAGCAAGCATCGCATCTTCTATATTAACCTTTATTAAACTTCTATGTTTTGGATCCATAGTTGTCTCAAATAACTCTTCAGCATCCATTTCTCCTAGACCTTTAAATCTATTTATTTTGTAAGCACCTTTAATTTCTTTTCTCTTACTAGCTAGTTCTTCATCAGTTTGAATATACTCTTTTGTTTTATTGTATTCAATACTATAAAGTGGTGGATTTGCAATATATAGCATACCATTTTCTATTAAACCTTTCATAAATCTATAGAAGAAAGTTATTAATAATATTTGAATATGTGCCCCATCATCATCAGCATCGGTCATAATTATAACTTTACCATAATTGCTTTCTTTAGGATCAAAATCACTTCCAATACCAGCACCTATTGTTTGAATAATTTGATTAATTTCTTCATTTCCATTTATATCATTAGTACTTGCTTTTTCACAGTTTAAAACCTTACCTCTTAAAGGTAGTATAGCCTGTGTTTCACGGTTTCTTCCTGTTTTAGCACTACCTCCAGCTGAATCCCCTTCTACTAAGAATAACTCATTCTTAGAGGGATCCTTTCCTGCTGCTTTAGTAAGTTTACCATTAAGTATTTTATTTTTATCACTTTTAGTTTTACCACTTCTTGCTTCTTCTCTAGCTTTTCTAGCAGCTTCACGTGCAACTTTACTTTTAAGTGCTTTATCCATTATTAAAGAAGCAACACTCTTATTTTCTTCTAAGTAATAACTTAATTTTTCATAAACAATACTTTCTACTACAGCTTTAGCTTGAGGTGTACCTAACTTCCCCTTAGTTTGACCTTCAAACTGTAACATATTTTCAGGAATATTAACACTTATTATTGCAGTTAAGCCTTCTCTAGTGTCACTCCCTTCTAAAGTTGTACTCTTGCCTTTTAATAGATTATTATTTTTAATATACTCGTTAAATACTTTAGTAACAGCTGTTTTAAAACCAACTTCATGAGTTCCTCCATCAATTGTTTTAACATTATTTACAAATGATATGATGTTTTCACTATATGAGTCAGTATAGCACATTGCAATTTTAACATCTATTCCATTTTTAGTTCCTTCCATATCAATTACTTTATGTAAAGGTGTTTTGTTTTCATTAATGTATTCAACGAAACTAACTAGTCCATTTTCATAATGAAAGTTCACGTGTTTATCTTCATTTTCATCATTTATTTCAATAGTTAAATCATTTATTAAAAATGCACTTTCTTGCATTCTTTCTTCAATAGTACTAAAACTAAATTTAACTGTATCAAATATTTCAGGGTCAGGCCAAAATTCTACCTTTGTACCAGTTTTTCTAGTTGTACCTATTTTCTTTAATGGCACATCTACATGTCCACCATTTTTAAAACTAATTTCACTTATACTACCATCTCTACAAATAGTAACTACCATCTTTTTAGATAATGCGTTTACAACACTTGCACCAACACCATGTAAGCCTCCACTTACTTTATACCCATCAGTTTCAAATTTACCACCAGCATGTAAAACTGTATAAATTACTTCAGGTGTACTTTTTCCACTTTCATGCATTCCACATGGTACACCACGGCCTTCATCTTCAACTATAACACTACCAGTTTTAGTTAAAGTTACTTTAATTATATTACCATACCCGTTTATTGCTTCATCTACTGCATTATCAACAATTTCCCAAACTAAATGATGTAATCCTCTTTTATCAGTAGAGCCTATATACATACCAGGACGCTTTCTAACTGCTTCCAAGCCTTCTAATATTTTTATGCTTTTATCATCGTAAGCCATTCTTTCACTTCCTAACATAATGTGTAAATATATACACTGTCTTTACTTTTCTTACCATTTAATCATATCACAAGATTTTACTTTTTGCAAAGCCAAACATAGAAAAAAGATAATATTTTTAATTATCTCTTTCTTTTCAGTATTTAATTTTATACTATTAGCAACCTGTATCTGTTTCTTTTATTGTGTATGGTGTTTCAGGTGCTCCATTTCCACTAGTCCAAATTGTACAAGTTTTGAGAGAAATGGCAGGGCGAACACCGCAAGGGGTCCAGACGACGACGTAGCTGACCAATGTGCCAGGGTTGCCCGAGCCGTACACGCTGAACACGCGAGCGTAGTCGCCACTCCAACGGTAAGGAGACAACAACCACGAAAAGGTACCGCCTGTTATACTACCATTCGCACTGTTTAAATAATACCATGCGTATGGACTAGTTAAATTTGTATCACCTTTTCCTCCGGCATATGCTATTTCATCTGCTGTCATTAGTCCTATTGGGTATGTTAGTTTTGCTTCACTATTACTTCCTGAAAATGCGTCTTTACTATTTGTGCAGTTATACGTTGGTGTCTTATTTGTATACAGTCTTCCACTTGGTGCATAGTAGAATGACGAACTTGTACTTGTACTATATGTTTGATTTGGCGCTAACTCTCTATCATTACAATATACTGCTTCTGTACTTATATATTTTGAGTAACTAGATAAGTTTGTACTATACCAATTATCTATATATGTCTTTATTGTACTATTATTTGTATTAGTTCTTGCTTTATCTAAATCAACATCTTCATTTCCATACATATATCCTACATATTTAGGACTATTAACTTCTGTATTAAATGCACTTTCTCCAATATAACCCTCAGTTGTATTATGACTTGTTCCGGAGTACAAGAGTCTTATGCTTCCATCGTGGTTAGTTCTTATTATTCTCCAGTAGAAACCTGCAAATTTTACCCAGTTGTTTTTTGCATCTCCTGCAAAATAATATACATCTTTTGGAGTACTACCTGCTATACTTTCTGTTGCTTTATATAGAGTTCCTGTATTTGTTTCAGTAAATGTTGTATTAAAGTCTGTTCTTGTTTTTATTGTAGGATTATAGTATTTAATTGCTGCTAATAAAGTTGAGCCTGCAGGTGGAACATCTAACTTAAATCCAATTGAACAACTTTTATTAGAAGTAACTTTACTTATTGTATAAGTATTTCCTGATAATGTTCCACCACATGTATTTGTTTCTAGTTCAGCTCTAAAGCCTGAATTTGGTGTTACTGTGAATGTTGCTGTTCCATTATATCCAGTTGTTATGGTTGTTGGTGCTGATACTGTCCCGTTTGTTGCTGTTAAACTAACACTATATCCATCCCCAAAATCTATTGTACAATAGTCTGGTGTATGAATACTCTTTAGTTTTATTGAAAAGTCTGTGTTATCCCAAGTTGCTACTGTACCATTTTTACACGTTACATTTTTTACTACATTTGTTTTTAATAGATCTGCATATGTTTTATCTGTTGCTTGTCCATTTAATGTATAAGCAACTAAATTTA
>ERZ780157.362-NODE-362-length-62734-cov-8.393641_pt1 | contig 62734 bp, 74 predicted proteins | sample MGYA00511169_ERZ780157 | MGnify/ENA primary metagenome ERZ780157 (study PRJEB29588, sample SAMEA1965149) | human gut metagenome | biome: human gut; feature: human-associated habitat; material: faeces | place: Denmark | collected 2008/2010 ...
CCCATTGCCCAATATTCCCCACTGCTGCCTCCCGTAGGAGTCTGGACCGTTTCTCAGTTCCAATGTGGCCGTTCAACCTCTCAGTCCGGCTACTGATCGTTGACTTGGTGAGCCGTTACCTCACCAACTATCTAATCAGACGCGAGCCCATCCCTCTGCAATAAATCTTTGGCATGATGACCATGCGATCTCCATGCGTTATGCGGTATTAGCGTTCGTTTCCAAACGTTATCCCGCACAAAGGGGCAGGTTGCTCACGCGTTACTCACCCGTCCGCCACTAACGCAGGACCGAAGTCCCTTGTCCGTTCGACTTGAATGTGTTATGCACGCCGCCAGCGTTCATCCTGAGCCAGGATCAAACTCTCGAAATCATTGTATTAAAACACAGCCTCTCGACTGTGATCCAATCTCTGCTTTCGAGCTCTGCTCTTAGCTTCTTTTACTTTTGTTTGAGTAGTATTCTCGTTTTAGAATTTCCGAGATCCGTTTCAAGCTGTTCGCTTTGTACTTCTCTCTTGTTGTTCAATTTTCAAAGATCAATGCCTCTCGGCTCGCCGACACTCTTGCGTCGACCTTTCTATTATACCACTTTCTCCTCCACTTGTCAATACCTTTTTCAAAACTTTTTTCAAAAAGTTTTTCACGGTTGCAGGCGGTGAGTTCGCGGTGTCCGCTCTCCCTTTTGGGTGAGCCTGTACATTATACTACAAAACATTTTTCTTGTCAAGTATTTTTTGAAATTTTTTTCATATTTTTTCATTTTTGACAAAAAAGCAAAGAACGGGGCACAAAAATCCCCGTTCTTTTGTTTATTCAGACGTCCCGCCTGCCCTCCAATGCGCGGAAAAGTGTGATTTCGTCGGCATATTCGAGGTCTGCGCCAACCGGAACACCGTATGCAAGCCTCGTGACGCGCACACCGAGTGGACGCAGTAGCTTGGAAAGATACATTGCAGTCGCCTCGCCCTCAACGGTAGGATCGGTTGCCACGATGACCTCGGCGATCTCTCCCTCCCCAACACGCGCCAGGAGCTCCTTGATCTTGAGCTGATCGGGCGTAATGCCGTTCATGGGTGAAATCTGTCCGTGCAGGACGTGATACACACCGTGGTATTCACGCACCTTTTCCATTGCCAGAACCGTTCTTGCATCATTGACCACGCAAACAGTCGACCGGTCACGTGTTTCATCCTGACAGATCGGACAAACCTCACGGTCGGTCAAATTTTGACAAACCGGACAGAAATGAATGCGCTCCTTCGCCTCCACGATTGCGCGCGCGAAGGCATGAACCTCCTCAAAATCAAGGTCCAGAACGGAATACGCCATACGGTACGCTGTCTTTTTACCCACGCCCTCAAGTCTGGCAAACTGCTCCGCCAAGTTGCGCAGGGATTCGATATACTCCGCCATAGATCAGAACAGACCGGGGAGATTCATGGGACCCGTGATCTTATTCAGCTCCTCATTGTTGGTGTCATCCACGCGCTTGATCGCCTCGTTGACAGCCGCAATGAGAATATCGGACAGGGTTTCGATATCGTCGGGATCCACGATCTCGGGGGCAAGGTCGATTGCAAGAATCTCTCTTTTACCGTTGATCTTGACGTTGACAACGCCGCCACCTGCGGAAATGTCGTATTCACGCGCATCAAGCTCCGCCTGCTTTGCTGCCATATCCTCCTGCATTTTTTGTGCCTGACGGATCATTGCCTGCATGTTCTGCGGTCCGCCGCCCATACCCTTTGGAATATTTGCTCTCATATTCAAATTCTCCTTCCTTATTTATATGTGTATTTTGTTTTCTTTTTTAATCCTGCGGCTCGTCCAATATCTCGTCGATCACCGAGCGTCCCGACGATTTTCCCGCGGTTTCCATCTGAAGCTGGCGGTCGCCAACCTCCCTACGCAAAACCGTTGAAAGTGCCGCGCGGAGACGGTCACGCGATTCGTCTCGCTCCGCCATTTGTCTGGTAAAATCATTTTCAAACATGACCACAACGCCGCCGTCCTCGGTTGTATATGCAATCGCGGTCTTGACAAAGCTCGCATCCATCGGAGCACTCCGACCAATTCGCTCAACCACCTCCATCCAATTGCGCAGAGGTCGCAGAACACGTTTATCGGTTGGCAAACCTCCCTGCACCTGCGGCTTTGGCTGCGGTGCAACAGGCTTTGCAGGCGATGGAGCGGGAGCAGATGCTCTCTGTGTCGCGGGGGACGGATCACGGACCGGTGCGGCAGGCGCAATCGGTTCGGGTACTGCGCTCGCCAGCGGCACAGGTGCGGGCTCCTCGCTTTGCTTGGGAGTTGCGATCCGACCAAGCGCGATCTGCTCCTCAAGGGCTGCAATACGCGAGAGCATTGCCTCGGCAGATTGATCGAGTGCCTCGTCGCACATGCGAACAAGCGTCATTTCCGCAAGAATCCGCTTGACCGAATTGGATTTTTGCATGGCAAGGAGTGCATCCTCGAGCAGCTTACAATGATAGACAAGCGTTTCCTTGCGGAAGCGCGCGGTCACGGTTTTGAGTTGCTCAAATTCATGGTCGGTGAGATCAAGATAGGTCGCCGCATTCTTCGTGGTTTTGACCACAAGCATATCGCGGTAGAGCGAAATCACGTCCTGCCAGAAGACCGCCAAATCCTTGGAGGAACGCACAACCTCGTCGATCTGCGCAAACAGTAGATCATAGTTGCGGTCGGCAACGGCGGTGACGGTTGCGAGCATGGCGTCGCGCCCTGTGAGACCGACCGACTCCGAAACAACCTCGGGAGTAACCGTTCGCTTGACGCCCGCACAAAGCTCGAGCAGACTGATCGCATCGCGCATACCGCCCTGTGCCAGCTTGGCAAGCATTCTTGCCGCCTCGGGCTCGAGCGAGATATTCTCGTGCTCGGCAATGTAGTTCAGCCGCTTGACCAGCGTTTCGGTCGCGATACGACGGAAATCAAAGCGCTGGCAACGTGAAATGATAGTTGCAGGGAGCTTATGCAGCTCAGTAGTTGCCAAAATGAACACCACGTGTGCGGGGGGCTCCTCCAGCGTTTTCAGAAGCGCGTTGAATGCGCTGGGCGAGAGCATATGCACCTCGTCGATGATATAGACACGGTAGCGCAGCGAGGACGGAGAATAAACAACCTCATCGCGAATGTCGCGGATATTATCCACGCCGTTGTTGGATGCAGCGTCCATTTCCAAAACGTCGGTTGCCGCGCCGCTGTCGATCGCTCGGCAAGCCTCGCAGACACCGCAGGGGTTTCCGCCAATCGGATTTTCGCAGTTGACAACCTTTGCCAAAATCTTTGCGCAGGTGGTTTTTCCCGTTCCGCGCGATCCGCAAAAGAGGTAGGCATGGCTGAATGCGGCGTGCTCTGCCTCATATTTCAGAACGGAGGTGATATGCTCCTGCCCGTAAACGTCGTCGAAGCTTTGCGGCCGCCATTTTCTGTATAACGCCTGATGCATATTCCTTCCTCCTTTTATAATTTACGGGGGAGAAGCCCTTTGAAAACAGCTTTTCCCCCGCTTCCCTTCTAAAAATCATCCGTTAAAAAGAAAAGGACAAGCATCGCCTTTTCCCGATTGCGCGGATCATTTGCTTTTACAAACGCAAAACAACGCCTGACTGTAAAACAAGACCATACACCTCAAGATCGAAAATCGCTCCCACGCGATCTTCGCATCTCCTGCTCGGAACAGGCACCCTCGCGGCACATTGGGGAGATCGCTTAGTGCTGCTTGGTCCCCCACCTGACACGGTTCACAATTCCCAATTGCGCAAGACCCATTCTTCAACACAGCAGATACGACTCAATTCGTAAGAGTTCATCCCTCAAAAGAGGAGTCCACCCCTGCTGTAGCGGATTTCAGGTTCAGGGCTCCGCTAATTCCCCGGCTGGTATGGCCTAATTTTACAGTCTGACGCTGTTACTTATATATTATAGCAGATTTCTTTTCAATTTGCAAGGGATTTTGAAAAATTTTTAGAATAATCAAAACAATCACATTCCGACAAAAAACGGGTTGGGAGCCCGAGGAAAAATTCTCCCCGAGCTCCCACGTTCGTTTTATTTTGTAAAAAATTCGTTTTGTGCGCCGATATAGGCACGGATGTCATCGGCAGAGACTACGGATTTGAGTTGTACGAAAGATTCCACGTACGCATCATACCCTTCCGTGATCGCTGCGATTGTGGCGTCGGTCACGCGGCTTTGAATCGAGCCGCTGATACCGCTCGTTTTGTTTGCATCGGTGAAATCACTCTCGAAGCTATCCAAATAATCCGCCTGCACAAACATCATCGGCATCTCATAGCAAATGCTCCGGTATTTTTCGCCGCTCGGAATGATAAAATAGGTTTTGGAGAACTCAATATCAAAGCGACGCGAAAACATTTTCAGTCCCAATCCGCCAACCAGCTTGGTGTGAATATGCTCTGCACTGCCGTTGATGTAAATGTCGTCTGCATTGGTGTTGATGTCGGCGTCATCTGCGCTTTCCTTATCAACCTTTTTGATCGTGTTGATCCCCGAAATATCGGAGAGCGGGAACCAGAAGGTATCGTATTCGATGTTCTTCACGGTTTCCTTCACACGTCCGCCGAGATAGCGTGCGGTCTCGTTGTCATAAACCTCCACAAAGCCCTCGATCTTGAGATCGTCGGTCTCACGCTTGTCGGAGATGACGTAGGTATAATCCTCGGTGATCTCGATCTGTGCCACCGATTTGATGTATTTATCCGAAATGCCAAAGAACTCGGTCACAACACCGCTGATCGTTCCGTTGGCATTTCTCTGAAAGCCGACCTTCCAAAGTGCAACATTCAATATGTTGAGCGCAACGTCAATGCGGTTCTCCGAAATTTCATATTTAATCACGTTTCCGTCGCTGAGCTGCACGCGACCAAAGCGAACGCCCGTGCTCTCGTCATAGGAAAGCTCCACGGAAGCGGTTGCAAGCTTAACGAGAAGCTCGGAACGGTTTTCGGTCAAGGTGATCTTAAAGCGGAAATGCTCGGTTGTTTTTTCATAGGACGCATAGTTGTCGGGGTTATCATTGATAAAGAGCTGATAAGCCTCCTCGATCACAGCCGCCGAGGCATAAACGTCATCAATCACGTCCACGCCGATCTGAAGATAGTGCAGAGTGGAATAAACCATTTCCATCTGCTTGCCAACACCCTTTTGCGAAAGAGAGGAGACGTTCACGAAATCGCCGTTAAAATCAATTGCCCCTCCCGAATAAACGCGATTGTTCAATGCAAAAGACTCGGGCAGAAAAGAGAGCAAATCAGGACGTTTTTCAAACAGCTTTCCCAAAATCGTCGCTGCTTTGTCAACCAGACCAAGCTCACCGTCACCGGTTGTTTCATCAGCACCTCCGCCGGTTGCAGAATCGCCGCCATCATCGGGAATGCTGGGGTCATTTGGTGTGGTGGAGCATGCCGTTGCAAAAAGGCAGGTGAGGATCAACAGAAACGCGAGAAGCTTACATGCAAGAGAATTTTTCATCATTTTTATTCCTTTCTTTGTTTATGGTCTTGTTATAAGAGAATATTCCGATCAATCCGCCGAGCGGAGATATGATCCGAGAGCAAACGGGAACGTAATCAGAGAAAGTGCGAGTGAGAGCAAAAGTCCGATAAGAAAGATCGTTGCGGAGAGCAGAAATCCGAGAATGGCAAAGAGCAGCTTCACGCAGATAAACCAGATGATTCCATCCAGATCAAGCGTGAAGATCAGGAGCGGTGCACGAAAGGTTTTGAAGAAAAACATAAAAAATTCGAGCATAAATTCTCCCCAGAAAAATTGCGAAACAAGCGTGACACCCGCAATGCCGGCAACGATCGAGCCAAGCACGCCGAGAACAGGCGAGGCATCTGTTGAGAAGGTGTAAACAAGCCCGATAGTGAGAAGAACGGCACCTGCCACCCCACCCCATATAAAGCTTTTGATCAAGGTCTCTCTTTTCGTTTCCATTTTTATCCTCCATAGTAGTCTATTTATAGCCCAATTGTATCATATATAGCCCATTTTGTCAAGAGAAAAGCGGTATAATATCTAAAAAAAGTAATTTCAAAAACGAGAAAAAAATCAGGAGGCAACGGCATGAACACTTACGATACCGTAAAAAACAGACTTCTTATTTTATGCGAGCAAAGAAAATACTCGATCCACAAGCTGGCAATTGAATCGGCAGTTCCGCCGTCCACCATCAAAAACATTCTCTACGGAAAAAGCAAAAACCCCGGAATTGTAACGATCAAGATGCTATGCGACGGCTTGGAAATTTCGTTAACAGAATTCTTCAGCACCCCCGAGTTTGCCTCTCTGGGGCAGGAAATTCAATAACAAAAAACAAGAAAAAAGCTCCGTCTCTCACGCATAGGCGCGAGAGACGGAGCTTTTTTTGTTATTCGTATTCTTATTTTACGTATTGCATCGCCGCGGCAAGCATCTGCGCTGTTTGTGCGCGCGTGATATTGGCGGTGGGGGTGACGTAGCCGTCATCGCTCCCCATAATGCCAATGGCGTGAAGCGTGCAGATTGCCTCCTTTGCCCAAACGGGAATTTCGGATTGATCGGCAAAGGTGGGGGTGACGGCAATGTCCGACTCCCCGATCATATTTGCCAGGATCACCGCAGCTTGTGCACGTGTGATGCTCTCATTTGGCAGGAATGACAGAACTCCATTCGAGAGACTTCCGCTGATATACCCAAGCTCATACGCCGCGTTGACGTAACCCTTCATGCTCGGCTGAATTTGGGCATCGTCGGCAAAAACGGTAGCCTCGCATTGAGGCACGTCGGTGATACCAACCGCGTTCATTGCCATCACAAGAAACTCCACGCGGCTGACCTCCTGCTCGGGATAGAAATAGTAGGCGTTCCCCACCTGCTTGCCGCTCATGATCCCTGCCTCGGTGAGTGCAAGCGAGGGGGCGTAGGCAGCATGCGCCTTCATATCGGCGTAGGTGACCGAGGTTCCCGCCTGCTCCACGCGCAGGCTTACGGTTGCAGATGCACTGTAATTTCCGTATTTATCGCGTGCAATATAGGAAAAACGGTCGCTGCCAACGTAGCCGGCATTCGGCTTGTAAACATAGGTCCCCTGTGCGCGGTCGGTGAGCAGGACCGAGCCATTTTGCGGATAGGAAACGATCTCAAAAATCAAGCCGTCGCCGTCAGGATCATATCCGGAGAGCACGCCGTGATGCGCGATTCCGCGATAAGTGGAAACGTTGAGCGAGAGCCCCGACGCCATACTTACGGTGGGGGTGTAGTTGGTCTCACTCAAAAAATAAAGGTTGCAGACTGTTACGCAGGTCGAGCCGTTGACCGTGAAGGTAAAATAGGAGTGAGTGAGGTCATCGCCGGCGGCAGAAAAGACCATGTAATCGAGGCTCTCCGCAGAGACCGTTTGCCCCACTGCCACGCGCGTGGAGCCGAGCAGCAGCTCGCCATCGGTGGTGGCGGGCAGGCTCTTGACCGTGATATAGCGCACATTCGCAAGGTTCATGGCACGCGCAAAAGAGTCAGCCGAGAATACGATCTCGTTTCCGATCGGTGCCGACATTGCCATGTCGGTTTGTGCTGCAAGCACGTTTAGTCCATAGGACACAACAGGGACCGCCGCCCCCTCCTCTGCCGCGATCGGCAAGCAACCAAGCAGCAGGCACATGGCACAGACCATGAGCGCGGCAGCATATTTCAAGCCCATTTTTTTCATGTTTCAACCGTCCCTTCATCATATATTCGGTGTTCAATGATATGCACGCGCGAAGATGGTTAGAACAGCACCACGCAACATAAAAGAGCCGCGGCGATTGCCGCGGCTCTTTTATGTTGGAATCAGATCTGCTCCTTAACCTTGGAAGCCTTACCAACTCTGTCACGCAGATAGTAGAGCTTTGCGCGTCTTACCTTACCAACGCGGATCACGTCTACCTTTACTACGTTCGGGGAGTGGATCGGGAAGGTCTTTTCCACGCCTACACCATAGGATACGCGTCTTACGGTAAAGGTTTCGGAAATGCCGCCGCCATGCTTTGCAATAACGGTGCCCTCGAACATCTGGATTCTTTCTCTGTTGCCCTCTTTGATGCGGTTGTGAACACGAACGGTGTCACCGATGCGGACCACGGGCATGGTCTCCTTCAATTGCTCGTTTGTAAAAGCCTCAATCAGATTCATTTTTGAGTCCTCCTATTATACCGGGCGTTCATGCAGAGCATCGCAGCGGACCACCCTAAAATTTCTGCGCATTGCGCAACACGGGTATTATATCATACTTTTTCTTTTTTTGCAAGCCTTTTTTCAAACTTTTTTATCTTTTTTGAAAAAAAGTTCAAAAAAGCATACTTTCATGTCATTCAACCGCGCTGTGAAACCCGCAGTGTTGCATCCCGCGAGAGCTGCTCGACCGATTCCGAAACGATCCGACCGAGCGCGATCTCTCCTGCGCCCTTGATGTTGAGATCGGCGCGTTCAACCGTTAGCTCCTCTCCCGCAAGCGAGCCGCTCCCCGTCACCTTCATCTGTAGAAAATCAACCTCGCCGCGCATGGAAACATCGCCGCATCCCGTCACCGTAGCCTCTGCCGATTGCAGCCGAGCGTCTCCGAGCAAAACGTCGCCGCTGCCCGCGATCGAAATTTTTGCCTGCCCCGTGCTACGCTTCAGCACGACGTCTCCACTCCCCGACACACGAATGTCGGGATCGGCAGCTAATTCCGCCTTGACGTCCCCCGAGCCTGAAATGCGAAGCTTGGTTTGACGCTCCACCCGTCCGAGCACGAGGTCACCAGACCCTGCGATCCGCCCCGTGAAGTAATCAAAGTTCTGCGCCTTGACTGTTCCGCATCCTGCAATTCTGATCTCGCCGCTCGAAAAGGAGGGGGCAAGCGTGACCGTTCCAAAGCCGCCGATACCGAGGTCCAGACTCTCGCCGCACGCAAACGGAACGAACAGGTCGATCTCGCAGGCGGTATCGCGCGGACTGCTGTTGTTCTGCCCCGGCACGTCGAGGCGCAGGGTGAGTTTACCGTTCTCGACTCTCGCCTCCAGGTGATCGAGCAGGCGCTCCCTTCCCTTTGCGCGCATGCGCGGCGCGCCCTGCGTGTCAACGTGAACCTTGAGCTCACAGCAATGGGACAACGAAACCGACAGAGATGAAAAGGTGGAAAAATCCTTGTATCGGGTCACGGTCTCCCCACCAAGAGCTTCATATGAGCAATCGGTGCTGCGGAGCACACGGATCTCGCCCCGTCCGCGGTTGACGATTCTGCCACCCGGAAGCTCCGCTATGCTGCCATCCTCAAAGGTCAGCTCCGAGTCGGTTGCTTCCTTCATTTTTTTATTAGAATAGCAGATCAAGCCGTTTCGCTCGATCACCATTGGCAGTCCTTCAAAGCTCTGCGGAAACGAAGTCGGCATCACCTCGGGACGCGTTTCGGGGCGCGGTCTGCCAAAAAGTTCTTCAATAGAAAGCCCCAACACCTCTGCAATTGCGGGAAACAGCGCCACATCGGGCAATCCAACCGAGTTTTCCCATTTGGAAACGGCTTGCGGTGTGATCCCGAGACATCTTGCCAGCTCCTCCTGCGTCATTTCCTTTTTTCTTCGTTGCTCTGCGATGATTCTTGCAAAATCCTTCATAGTAATCCTCCTCAACCCTGAATAGGATAGGCTCGCGCCTCTGCTTTTATCATACCACTCTGCCGCAAAAAAATCAATAACCGCTCGGTTGATGATCTGTCACCTTTTTGCGCTTTTCGGAAACAAAAGAACAACCGACGGTTGTTCAACCGTCGGTTGCTCTTTTTCAGTTGGCAGCCACGGGCTCATCAGCTACCGAAGCTTCCTTCATTTCCTCGGCGTTTTCCGCCTTTTTGTTCACCTTTTCGGCACTGTGGAAGGTGGGAACCACCAAACGGAGCGCCGCTCTGACCTTGGATGCCGAGAGCTCATCCTGCGACTCCTCAACCGCACGGCGCAGAATATCGAGTTTTTCCTCGACCTCCTCGCGCGTCAGGGGGGTATCCTTTTCCACAAAAATCAGATCGTTGTCGGTTTTGGTAAGCTCCTCGGTCTTCATCAGAAGCTCCTCGTAGAGCTTTTCACCGGGACGCAGACCAATCTCCTCGATCTTGATATCCACGTCGGGCTCAAGACCCGACAGCTTGATCATGTTGACCGCAAGGTCGTAAATCCGAACGGGCTTACCCATATCAAGCACGAAAAGCTCGCCCTTCTTTGCCATTGCTCCCGCACGGATCACAAGCTGACTCGCCTCGGGAATCGTCATGAAATAGCGGATGATACGCTTATCCGTGATTGTGATCGGTCCGCCATTGGCGATCTGACGCTTAAAGAGCGGAATCACCGATCCGTTGGAGCCAAGCACGTTTCCGAATCTCACTGCCGCAAAGCAGGTGGCGCTGTCGCCGCGGCATTGAATCACCATCTCACACATGCGCTTGGATGCGCCCATGATGTTGGTGGGGTTGACCGCCTTATCGGTGGAGATCAAAATAAAGTTCTTTACACCGTACTTCTCTGCCATGTTGGCGGTATTGTAGGTACCGATCACGTTGTTTTTGATCGCCTCACAGCCGCTATGCTCCATCAGAGGCACGTGCTTATGCGCTGCCGCATGGAACACGATCTCGGGGCGATATTCCTTGAAGATCGCCTCCAGGCGAACCACATCGCGCACCGAAGCGATTTCAACCGCGAGATCAAGCTTATCTCCATAGGAACGAATGAGCTCCTGCTGGATATCGTAGGCATTATTCTCGTAAATATCGAGAATGATAAGCTTCTTGGGGGAGCATTTCACGATCTGTCGGCAGATCTCGCTACCGATTGATCCGCCGCCACCCGTGACGAGTACGGTTTTGCCAACGTAGAAATTCAGCGTGGCGGTATCATTGATGTTGAGCGATTTACGGAACAGGAGGTCCTCGATCTGGAATTCACGGAGCTTTCCGCGGCGATGCGCGGTCGCCTCATCCGCCAGGTCTCTCACGGGAGTATCATAGAGCTTGACCTTACAGGATGTTTGGCTGTAAAAATGATAGAGCTTGGATGCCTCCTCGCTGTCAAGTCCTGTGACCGCGATAAAAATCTCGCTCACTTCCTGCTTTTTGATAAAATCGAGCGTTTCGTCGCTCTCGGCATAAACCTTGAGTCCCGCAACGTGACTGCCCACTTTAGCGGGATTGCGGTCAATGAAAAAGATCGGCTTATAGCTGGAGTGCTTATTGTAGAGCAGCTCCTCTGCAAGCAGAGCCCCAACCTGTCCCGCACCAACGATGCAAACGGGAATCTTATGGTTTTCGTCCTGCGTTTTGTTCAGATATTTGTAGAGCTGACGGTAGGTAAAGCGCGAGGTGAGCGTGAGAAGCGCCATCAGCGCTGCCACCACCGTGAAATGCCAAACGTCGGTGTAGGTATCCGTAACAAAACGCGTGAACAACAGAGAGAGCACACATCCGATGCCGTCGGCAATCACCATCTTCAGATAAACCGTGGTGTTGGTATAGCGCCAGAGGTTAAAATATACGCTGAGTGCCATGCGTGCTGCCATAATAAACGCCAGCAGAATGACGCTGTTGAGCAGAAATCCGTTGATCTGATATTTCAGATGCTCGTCAACGAAAACGTTTGCCCAAAGATAAAACGTGTCCACAACCGCAAAGCAAAGCAGGTCGAACAGAAACAGAATGATCCGCCTCGAGTTTTCAACCCTAAACTTTTTTATACTCATGTAAAAAATCCCTTCTTTCGTCCCTCACAATAAGTTACCCCCATTGCGGTGGGGGTAAATTCGTTACATAATTCAAAAATTCCTATATTCTTTTCCTTATTATATCACACCCCACCTCGTTTGTCAAGCCTTTTTTCGACACTTCCCTACATTCGGTGTCGAACGGGGGCAGAGTTTGATTAAAATACAAAAAGGGGGCTGTCTCAATTTCTCAAATCGAGACAGCCCCTGAAAATATCAGTCTACGTTTACCGACACGCCAAAGAGTGCGGCAATCGCCTTTACGGTTTGCTTGGTTTGAACATCCTGATGCGAATCGGTGTACGCCTCAAGTGCCGCAACAAGCTCCTTGTAATCCTCGGATTCGGTGGGAATCTTTTCGCTCAAGCCGAACGCGTCGCTCTTGCCCTCCTTTACCTCTCCGTTCGCATCGAGCAGGACGGTGCGGAACGAATAGGTAACGGCGTTGGAATCCATAAAGATGTCAACCGTTTCGGTTGCGGTGGGAAGAATATCTCCAAAGAGATTCTTGCCAGATGCATGCGATTTTGCGGAAATCGCCACGCTCAAAATCTGATTGAGCGCCTTTGCTTCCTTCTGATATTCCTCCTCGCTCATCTCGGCATTTGCCATATAGGAGAAGATTGTGGAGATCAGAGGTGCAGAGGTTTCGGCATACTGTGTGGGAACACCGTAGCCTGCGATGCGGTCTGCGGTGACGTAAACCTCGATCATGCCTGCGGTTGCAGGGTTGATGTTACGGATCAGGTCGATCAGTTCCTCCTCAGTGAGCTCCTTGCCATCCTGGCCGAGCTTGGTAAAGAGGTCAACGCCGCTCGAAACGGCATTCATGGTGTCGGTGTATTTCACATCACCCTCGGTTGCCTTCTGCGCCATCTGGGTCGCAGTTGCCATATCGAGGTTTGCGGTCTTTCTCACGGTTTCGGATTGAAGCACTGCGGTGAAAAGCTTTGCGGTCTTATCCGATCCAACCGACTCGGTATCCTGAAGCGAATCAAGGATCGAGCCGAGCGAGCCTGCAACGGTGGTGAGATTCATCTCCTCGCCGCCGGATACCTGACCAATGAGGTCGTTTGCGGCATTGAAGATCTGCTCGATCGCTGCGGCTTCCTTTTCAACGGTTTCAGCCGTGATGTTATCGGCAACGCCCTCGGATGCCGAGAGCAGGTCTGCCATAGTCACCTTTTGGGTCACAACGGTCTCCGAGCTCTTCAAGCCCGAGGTTGCCTGCAGCGAAGTGGCGGAAACACCGTTCTTTACCTCAATGGAGGAAACTCGGTTGAGTGCCTCGGTGTTGTTTGCAAGCAGTTCGGAATAGGAGGATGCAAGGATTGCCTTTGCCTCCTCTGCGGAGTCCTCGCCGAGAGCAGCCAGCTGCTTGGTTGCATTTGCAAGCACAGCGGCACCGCTCTTTTGCAGCTCCTCGTCGGTCTTGCCCTCGTAAACGGTTCCTGCATAGGGAACGTTGTCGGCAAGGAAGAAGCTTCCGCCGGCAGAGAGCACCTCGGTGCTGGCCTCGCCGATCTGTGCGGCGTAGATTTCAAAGAATGCCTGAACGTCCTCGGCGGTGAGGTCCTCGCCGTCGGCAGCCTTGATCAGGTCCTCGATCATGCTGACCGAGTAGCTGTCAATGATTTCCTTATCAATCGGGATACCCGCTTCGTCAAACGCGCCGATCAAGTCCTCGGTGATCGCGTCAATCTGCGCCTCACCCGTCAGGTCTGCCGCATCGTTGAGTGCCTGTGCAATGTCCCCCATGATATCGCCGTAGACCTCATTGACGTCTGCGGGGATACCGAGCGTGGTTGCGATTGCACGCATACCGAGGTCGGTCAGCTCGGGAATGAGCGCCTTCATGCTCTCGTTGGAGCCGAGCTTCTGAACGAGGCTCTTGATGATGCCGTTGCTGCTCAAGGTTTCCAGCAGCATCTCGGTGTTGGAAATGTTTGCAAACACACCGTTCTCTGCCATCACAGCCACCATTTCGGCAACCGTTCTGATATCTGCCTGCAGTGCCGTATGATTGCGTGCGTCATTGTTGAGAATCGTAAGCAGTGCGTCGAAGAAGGGGGCGAACATCGCATCGGTATCTCCAAAGGAGGGCTTTGCGGCACCCAGGAAGGTGTTGCCGTCAAGCCATGCGTCGGTTGCGCCGTAGATAATCTCACCTGCAATCGTGGGAAGCAGAACCGAATCCTTGAAGGAGTCGGCAAGCGCCACGATTGTGACCGCCTCGGTGGAGCCATACTGTGCGAGCTGGGTTTTGCTCAACTTCAGAATGTTGCATGCAAAGCCCGCCACGGAGTCGATCTCACCGGAGAGCTGCGTTTCGGTTTCATTTACCGTAAAGCCTGTGAGCGACTTGGTGATCTCGTTTCCGCCAATTCCGCGATAAGCCACGAGAATGGCGTTTTCGTTGAGGGGGTTCACGTATTCGTCAACGATCTGAACAACGCTCTCCTCCTGCTCACCGAGCAGGTCCGCCTCGGTAACCGCTTCCATAACGGGAGGCACGAGATCGAGCGTTGCCGAAATTGGGATCAGAAGAACCACGAAGATCGCCACGCCTTGGATCACGCCCCAGATCATGCCGCGCAGTCTGGGCATCACGCTGTGCTCGTTATGTCTGCGCAGCGCACCGCCGAGAATCAGCGTCACGATCAGGAAAACGAACCACGTGAGGAAAGAATAAACGATGAAGCAGAGGAGCACAAGGATCGGTGCTACGAGCGAATAGACGCAATGCAGCAGAACCTCGTTGAGTGTGGGCGAAAGTCCCAGAATTTCAACCACCTGCGTTTGACCGTAGCTCTCCAGCAACGGTACCAGCTGCGTTTGGATAACCTCGTCGCTGACAAGCGTTGCGCGCAGAGATACCGCCGTGATCACAGCGGCAACCGCACACAGCAGAACCGAAATTCCGCGAATGCGCGATTTTGCAAGATTGCGCATGAGTCCCCAAAGGGCGCTAATCACCACGATGAGAACAAAGAGACCTGTTAAAATTAGACTGCTCATGATGCTTTCTCCTTTTTTACCATGATATAGCAGGATTTACCACCAATATCATATCACATTCTATGCGAGTTGTCAAGTTTATTCCACATATTTATTTTATTATATTTATTTTCCATGAATTCAGTTCGATCTGCTCACACGTCGGCTTTTGGGACAGAGCGCTTTTCCCCACGCGCCTTCCCCGACCGTCTGCCTCGGCGATGTCCCCTGCCCCGATCCTTTTCCTTTGTACGTTTGGGGCGGTTGCGCGTGTCTCCCGCACATTCGGGGTAAGCAAGCAGCAGCATGTCGGCAGTGGCATGCTTTGCACGGCAGACCGCACGCAAAAGCATCATTGTAGCGTACGCATCGCCGTCACTTCGATGCTGATTGTCGGGCTCCCGCCCACACCATGCGCGCACACAGCCCGCCAATCCCCGTGCATCGCTGTGCTCGTCAAGGCGTCGGCAGAGGCGCTCGGTGTCAAACCAGCGAAATCCGATGGGAGGCAATCCGTAGCGCTCGCAATCCGCCTTCAGGGCATTCGTATCGTTGTTGATCGCAAAGCCAATCGCAACGTCCACATCCTCAAACAGCGCTCGGATCCCGTCATACGCCTCGGGAAATTTCGGGGATGCCTCCACCGTTTCCTGCGGATATGCAAGGATATTTTCAAGCACGTACGAATTCCATGTGGAATCGGGATGGATCAGGAGATCGGTTTGCGGGATGAGCACCTCAAAATTTTCGTTGGTAACCAGATAGCCGATCGAATAGATCGACCCCGGCACGCGACCGTCTGCAAACTCCATATCAAAAAACAGGATTTTCAAGCGCGTAGGCTCCTCTCGTGTTGCATTTCATTCTCTGATGCGATTATACCATATTTTTCTCATAAATGCAACTTTTTTCGAAAAACATCTTTACAATCCCCGAAAAATGTTTTATAATAAAGGTGCAAGAAAACGCAGCTTTGCGCAGAAAGCGATCAAAACAGCGCATTTCTGCGCACACATACGGAGGAACGATCATGTATAAGTGCGAACGTGAGGACGAAATTCTGGCGCTTTTGAACGAAACCGAATACGCAACGGTGGACTATCTGGCAAGAAAGATGAACATCAGCTCGTCGAGCATCCGACGCGATCTGAAGAACCTGGAGGAGCGTGGGCTTGTGACGCGGAGCTACGGTGGCGTGAAAATTGCCGATGCAACCGGAAAATGCATCCCCTTTTCGCTTCGCAGCCATGAGAACAGCCCACAAAAGAAGCAGATCGCCAAGGCAGCAGCCAATCTCATTGAGGTTGGAAATGTGGTCTTTCTCGATGCGTCGAGCAGCGCCTATTTCACGGCTGAGCTTCTGCCCGCGATCGGCGGCGTGACCGTGATCACGAACAGCATCGATATCATGTCCTGCCTCTCGCGCTACGATATCAAGGCATATTGCACGGGTGGCAACCTCTCCGCCGATAACAAGGCGGTGCTCGTTGGCGGCTACGCGCAGGACTTTCTGCGTAACATCCGCGCTGACGTTGCCATTTTCTCGGTGCAAGCGGTGAAGGAAAACGGTGACTTCTTCGATTGCTACCCCGAGGAGGTTGCGATCCGAAACATCATGATGAAGAACGCGCGCCGTCGCATCCTGCTCTGTGACAGCAGTAAACTGAGCCGCACCTCCACCTTTTATCAGGGCAACGTCCACGACATCGAATACGTGGTGAGCGATCGCGACCTCAACGGATTTTTCACCGATCCGACACCCGAGAAATATATTCTCGCGTGAACGAATGGCAGAGCGGATTCAACGCTCCGATCGTTCGGCAACAAAAACAAACAAAAAATGACAGGAAGGATTTCAAATCATGACCAAAATCAGAAAAAACATTCTGCTCCTCCTTGCGCTGACGTCTGTCACACTTCTCTGCACTGCGTGCATGGGATCGGGCGGAACGGAAGGCTTGGATTTTTACCCGCTTTCCAATGGAACGTACGGCGTTTCTGCGGGGGATGCGCTTTATCTTGAGAACATCGTGATCCCCGCCAAGCACAAGGGAAAGGCGGTGACCGAGATCCTCCCCGAGGCATTTCAGGATGCCGACAAGCTGCAAACGATCACCATCCCCGAATCGGTGACGAAAATCGGACGCGCGGCCTTTGCAAACTGCAAAAATCTGAAGGAGATCACCATCCCGAGCAGCATCACAAGCATTGACAAAGATGCTTTTCACGAGTGCACGTCGCTTGACGACGTATATACCTCGGAACCTGAGGCTTGGTTGCGCATCAAATATGAGAACGGGTACGGGCATCCGAACTTTTACGGCGAGCTTCACATCCTGGATGAAAACGGAAACGAATGCACCGAGATCGAAATTCCAGAGGGCATCACAGAGATCGGAAACTATATGTTTGCAAACTGCAAATCGCTCACAAGCATATCGTTTGCAGAGAATACCGATCTGACCAAAATCGGCTCCTATGCCTTCAATAACTGCAAAAATCTGACGCAGATCAACATCCCCGATTGCGTAACGATCCTTGGGACCGGCGCGTTTTACAACAGCGGACTGACGAGCATCGTCATTCCGAACAGCGTTACAAGCATTGGTAAAACCGCATTTGAGAATTGCAGTGCACTCACGAACGTGGTGCTTTCGAACGGTATCACCGAAATTCCTTATTCCGCCTTTGAAAACTGCGCAAAGCTCACAAGCCTGATTCTTCCCGATCAAATCACCACCGTCGGCAGCTTCGCATTCCAAGGCTGCACAGGGCTTGAGAGCATCGTAATTTCCAAATCCATGACGACAGTTGACTATTCTGCCTTCGAGGAATGCGACGGTCTCACCACGGTCTATTACAATGGAACCGCAGAGGATTGGATGTTGATCGATCAAATGTATGGTAACGAAAGCCTCACAAGCAGCACACGCTACTACTACAGCGAGACGCGCCCCACAACCAATGAAAACAGCCATTGGCACTACGTCAACGGCGTCCCCACAGCTTGGTAAGAGCCGCTCCCCCGTCGCTCCGTGGAGTGACAGCAAACAAAGAGCGCGAGGTGACACAAATGCAACGTGTGTTTGTGTCACCTCTGTTTTTTGTTAATCCCGCATTGAGCCACGGCACTCCCCCGAGCCGCTGCCGATCATGCTTTCTTCGCATGCCCTCCCGCTCCCTCGGACGGAGAATGCCCGAAAAAGGCAGTGTAGTTCCGATAAAACGTGGTATAGTCTCCGAAACCGCAACGCTCGCAAACAGCAGTTGCCTTTTCCCCCGCGGAGATCATTTTTTGTGCCATGAGGAGCCGTTTTTCCATGATGTATTTTTTTGGCGTTTGATGCAGCTCTCGCTGAAAGAGACGAAAAAGATAGCTCTCACTCACAAAAAGATGATTGGCGATCTCCTCGATCCCCGTTAGCGTTTGCAGATGCTCGTTCGTATATTTGAGTGCCTTGGAAATCAAAGGCGAGAGGGTTGTGGCGGTTTGCGCGAACGGATGCGGAAAGAGACTGATGTGGTAAAAAAGCTCTGCAAGCAGGTGCGAAAGAATCCGCTCAAAGGTGTCACGGTCACTGTTTTGCCAATAGAGATCACACCTGCGAAAAATGTCCTCCGCAATTGGATTTCCCGCGAGATTGATTACCTCCATATCCTCGGGCAGTCGTGCGGCGCTTTCCACACCGTGCCTTTCGATGTCAAACAGAATGTCGTATCTTTCATATCTTGCAGGTGCATCAATCTGAATAAAATGATATTGAAAAGGACGGATCAGGATCAGATCGCCCTTTTTGAGCTTGTATTTGCGATCCTCTATCACGTGCGTTGCATCCCCATCCAGAAAATAGATCAGCTCATAGGCGTTGTGCGTATGCATGGAATAGGTGTTGCAGGACAGCGACTCGGAAATCTCATGCTTGAAAAATATGCGATCGGTTGTGCGGATGTAATCATTTATCATATGCAGGCGCGCTCCCCCTTTTCTTCTTGATACCATTATATCACGCATGTTCACTTTTTGCAATATAAAAATGCAGTTTTTGCTATTTACTTTTCAAAAAGTTTATTTTATAATAGTGATATCAGAAAAAATGGCAAAGGAGCAGATATCATGAAAAGGCTGAACGTGGCGATCATCGGGCAAGGAAGAAGCGGACGCGATATTCACGGAAAATACTACCGCAGCGAGGATAATCGCTATTATAACGTCAAATACGTGGTGGAGGCAGATGAGTTTCGTCGGCAGGCATCCGAGGCGCACTACCCGGGATGCAGGGCGCTGGGGGACTACCGAGAGCTGCTTGCGCTCGACGATATTGATCTTGTTGTAAACGCCACCTACTCCGAAATGCACTACCCCATTACCAAGGATCTGCTGCTCCACGGAAAAAACGTGCTGGTGGAGAAGCCCTTTGGACGCTCGCGCTATGAGTGCGACGAGCTGATCAAAATTGCGGCAGAACGTGGCGTGGTGCTTGCGGTCTTTCAACAGACCTTTTTGGCTCCCTTTTACGAATTTGTTTACCAAACCATCCGCTCGGAAAAATTGGGTGAGGTCAAGCAGATCAGCATCCGCTACAACGCGCTCGCACGCCGTTGGGATTGGCAAACGCTGCAAAAGAAATGCGCGGGCAGCACCTACAACACAGGTCCCCACCCGATTGGAATGGGACTTGGCTTCCTCGATTTTGACCCTGATGCAAGGGTTGCATACAGCAAGCTCGACACCGCACTCACGAGCGGTGACGCCGACGATTACGCAAAAATTCTGATCACCGCGCCGAGCAAGCCCTTAATCGACATTGAGATTTCGTCGATTGACGCCTACTCGGATTACAACGTCAAGGTGCAAGGCACCAAGGGAACGCTCAAGGCAACTCCATCGGCTTATGAGATGACCTATATCTGCGACGGCGAGAACCCTGAGCGCCCCGTGGTGGAGACTTTTCTGAAGGATGAAAACGGTAATCCCATTTACTGTAAGGAAAAGCTGATCAAGCACACCGAATCCGAGAAATTTACAGGTACGGCATTTGATATCGGCACGGCAAAGCTCTACGAGCAGCTCTACTACAAGATCACAGAGGGAAAAGCCATGACCGTAACCCCGGAAATGGCGGCACAAATCATTTCGGTGATCGAAACGGTCCATGCGCAAAATCCGTTACCGCTCAAATATTAACGCGGTCTGAACAGACAAAAGACGCGATCCAAAGGAGGAGTCTATGGCTCATTTCAAAATTTCCGCATTTGCAGATGAATACGCAAAGTCCTTTGAGGAGCAGCTACGCGGTCTGGAGCAGCTTGGTATCACGTATATCGAGCTTCGGCATCTCAACGGAAAAAACGTTTCCGTTTTAGAGTCGGGTGAGGTGACGGAGGCAAAACGAATGCTCGATGCTTTTGGCATCAGGGTCTCTGCCATCGGGTCACCGCTGGGCAAGATCCCTCTGGACGGCGATATGAAAGCGCATCTGGAAACGGCGCGCCGTGTGTTTGAAACGGCAAATGAAATAGGCACAGCGCTTGTGCGCGTGTTCAGCTTCTATGCCCCCGAAGGAAAGGAAATCACAAAGCTGAAAAGCGAAGCCATGGAGGCTCTGGAGGCTCTCGTTGTCCTTGCAAGAAAATTCAACGTCACGCTCTGTCACGAAAACGAGGCAAGGATCTACGGCGATACCCCCACCCGTTGCAGAGAGCTTCTGGATCATTTTGGCGGCGAAATGAAATGTGTTTTTGACATGGGAAACCTTGTTCTTGAGGAAGTTGATCCATACCCCGAGGCTTACCTGCTTTTACAAAAATATATCTCATATTTTCATATCAAGGATGCGCTCTATGCCGGCGCGATCGTTCCGGCGGGAAAGGGCGAAGCAAAAATCAAGGAGATCCTTTCGGCACATATGAATTACGCCAAGGAGGATTTTTTCGTCTCTCTCGAGCCCCATCTGCAAACCTTTTCGGGGCTGAATGCCCTGGTTGGGCGTTCCTTTACCAATCCCTACCAATACGCAGATCAAAAAACAGCGTTTTGTGATGCGGTAACGAAATTCAAGGAGCTGATCTGAATGAAAACCTTTCAAAAGGACCGTTTAACGGTCAACGTATACCAAACAAGAGCCGAAATGGGTGCGGCAGCTGCAAAGGACATCAAGGCGTGCATCCTCGCCCTTATGGAGAAAAAGGACACGGTTAATATGATCTTTGCCGCTGCACCCTCGCAAAATGAGGTTTTATCGGCACTCGCAACCGACAGGGAAATCCCGTGGAATCGGGTCAACGCCTTCCACATGGACGAATACATCGGACTCTCCGCCGATGCACCGCAGGGCTTTGGCAATTTCCTGCGATCACACCTTTTCGGGCTTGCCGACTTTGGAAGCGTGTTCTATATCGACGCCACCGCATGTGATGCCGAAAAGGAATGCGCGCGCTACACTTCCCTTTTGTCAAAGCACCCAACCGATATCGTGGTCATGGGTATCGGTGAGAACGGGCACATTGCCTTCAACGATCCGCCCGTTGCGGATTTTTGCGATCCTCTCGCGGTCAAGCCCGTGGAGCTTGACGAGGTATGCCGCAATCAGCAGGTGAACGACGGATGCTTTGCAAAGCTCGACGACGTGCCGAAAACCGCGATCACGCTCACCGTCCCCACCCTGCTTGCGGGCAAGCATCTGTTCTGCATCGTCCCCGCAAAAACCAAAGCCCGTGCCGTTCGCGCAACGCTTTGCGATGAGATCAGCGAAAAATGCCCCGCGTCCGTTCTGCGCCGTCATCAGAGTGCCGTGCTCTATCTGGATAGCGACAGCAGTGCGCTTTTGTGATGCCATGAAACGAATCAAATCGAATTTGATCATCCTGGAGGACCGCATCTTCAAGGGCTACGTCTACTTCGACCGCGGAAAAATCGTTGACGTGAGCGAAAAAGAGCATCCCGTCTCCGAGGAATTTGACGCAACGGGTTATTACGTCGCCCCGGGTTTTATTGATATTCACACACACGGCGGCGGTGGATATCGCTTTGAAGGCAGCGTGGACGAGATCGTGGAGGCGTGTCGCTTTCATCTCCGTCACGGCACGACCTCGATCTGCCCAACCGTTTCCGCCGCGCCTTTTGCAAGCATGGCAAGGTCGGCGAAAAACATCCGCGCTGCCATGAACGATCCGCGCGTAGGTGATATCATTCTCGGTGCTCATTTGGAGGGCCCCTATCTTTCCAAGGCACAGGCGGGTGCGCAATGCCCCTCGCATATTACCGCGCCGATCGAGGGCGACTATCTGCCGCTTCTGGAGGAAAACGCAGGTGCGATCACGCGATGGACCTATGCCCCCGAAGCCGATATTGGCGGACGCTTTGTAAAGACGCTGCAAAAGCACGGCGTTGTTGCGTCAGCCGGTCACACCGACGCCATCTATCCCGATATGCTGCGTGCATTTGAAAACGGATGCAGGCTGGTAACGCATCTGTATTCCTGTACCTCCACCATCACGCGCGACCACGGCTTCCGTCGACTTGGTGTGATCGAAACGGCATATCTGCTCGATGACCTGTACGTGGAGATTATCTGCGACGGAAAGCATCTGCCACCCGAGCTGATCCGACTGATCTACAAGCTCAAGGGCGCCAATCGCATCGCGCTGATCACCGACAGCCTCGCACTTGCGGGCACCTCGGAGACCCACGGGTGGATGCAAGACACCGAGTTTCTCATTGAGGACGGTGTTTGCAAGCTGACGGACCGAAGCGCGTTTGCGGGCAGCATTGCCACGGCGGACCGTTTGGTTCGCGTTGCCGTGCAGGAGGCGGGCATTCCGCTCCCCGACGCCGTAAAAATGATCACCAAAACGCCTGCCGAAATTATGGGGTTGGACACAAAGGGACGGATCGAGAGGGGCATGGACGCCGATTTTGCGGTGTTTGACGAAAAAATAGAAATCAATGCTGTGTTCGTTGGCGGAGAGCAGCAAGCGCTATGACGCCAACTGTCATACAAACAAAAAATTCAGGGTGACTGTCTCAAATTGCAAGTTTGAGACAGCCACCCTTTTTCTTTTTCATTCTCGTCTTTCATATTTCAAATATGTGTGTTTCACATAATCACGCGGGGTCTTGCCCGTGTAGCGCTTAAAGACGCAGCTGAAATACGATTGCGAGGAAAATCCGCACTCGTATGCAATCTGCGTGAGCGTCATTTCCCCGGCAAGAAGCAGAGCATTCGCCTTTTTAATCCTCTGCTCCTCCACGTATTTTTGCAGCGTTTTTCCGGTGGATGCCTTGAATAGCTTGTGAAAATATACGGGGGTGAAATTTGCTCGCTCGCAAAGTGCGGTAAGGCTCAAATCCTCGGTTAGGTTTGCGTTGATATACGCGAGGGTTTTATCTATCACCTCGTGATTGTTCCTTTTTGGGCTATGCTTGATTTTATACGATTGGACGTACCGATTCAGCGTGTAAATCAGCCTCATGAGCAGGCTTTGGAGCATCATCTCATCCTCTGGTATGCCGCTGTCATAATATTCGCACAGTGCTGTGAACAGCTCTTTGATCTCATCTGCGTTTTCCAGCTCAACATAGTTTGGAAACGAAGATAGCATGTCAAAAATCCGTCCCTCGTTTAGAGCGATATGAACATAGTAGCACTTAAAGGGCAAGCGCGTGTGACGCATCTGCCCGGGCTTTGCGGATATGACAAGGTTCTCGGAAATCGCGTGCGAGTCACTGTCGATATACGAGATTCCGCCCTCAACGATCGGTAGCTCCAGCTCAAACATCGTTGTTTTCCTGTTTTTTGAAACGGTTTTGTTTTTCAGCGCAACCTGCGCATTATAAGTTCCAACCGCAACGATCTGCGGCAACACCATGTCCTTCACCATGCACCTCAAAAAAAGATAAGATATCTAATAAAAAAAGCAAAATCTATATATAATCCGGACAAGAAATATTATACAATGAATTGACAGATATGTCAATACCGTTTCACAAAACACATCATACCGTTTATGCGCATGGTGTCAGGAGGTTTTTTATGGAAAGGCTGAAATTTGAAAAGAAGTATCCCGTGGCGGAAGCATCCGAGATCGGATCCCCGCGCATGGGCATTGGATTTGAAAAGCTGGATCGCGGCGTGTTCGATCCGGAAAAAGCATATGACAAGGTGGCACGCATCGGCGTCAAGAAAATTCGCATCCAATCGGGATGGGCGAAAACCGAGCGCGAGGAGGGTGTTTACGATTTTTTGTGGATCGACACAATCGTGGATAATCTGATCGCTCGCGGGTTGGAGCCTTGGATTTGTTTGTGCTACGGAAACCCGCTCTATACCGCGCTCGCGCGTCCCGTGTTCGGCGCGGTTGGTTGTCCTCCCATTGCGACCGCTCGCGAGCTTGAAGCCTGGCTTGCCTACGTAAAGGCGACCGTTGCACATTTTGCGGGGCGCGTGACACTCTTTGAAATTTGGAACGAGCCCGATTGCAACTATTCCTGGCGGCATTGCGAGAACGAAGCCGTGGATCATCTCAAAAATGCCGAGGAATACGGTCATTTCGCAACCAAAACGGCAATCGCGATCAAGGAAGGCAATCCGGACGCACTTGTGATGGGCTTTGCCCTGGGACACACCGAGGACCTGGAATACGTTGATATTGCGCTCAACACGGGACTTTACAAGTATCTCGATCTGATCTCCTTCCATTGTTATTCGCCAAACGAACTGACAAGGCGCGACCGCGCACACAAGCTGCGTCTGCTTGTTGATCGCTTCAATCCTCACATCCAGCTTGTGCAGGGAGAAACCGGCGCACAGTCCGACAGTAGAGGCAGCGGCGCGATGAAGGGCTTTGCCTGGACGAGGGAAAAGCAAACGAAGGCTCTGCTCCGCGGATTGATCGAGGACCTGGCAGAGGGCGTTGCGTTCACGTCCTATTTCTCTACCATGGATATGATCGAGGCACTTCGCGGGCGGATCGCCGATAAGGCATCCTACCTCGATTACGGCTATTTCGGCGTGATCGGTGCAGAGTTTGACGAGGATGGACGTTCGAGCGGCGCATACACCGAAAAGCCCTCCTACTATGCCCTTCAAACGCTCGCATCGCTGATGCGCGGCGACGCGAAATCCTGTGCCCTTCCCTGGCATTTTGTGCGCCTTCCCTCGCGACGCGTCAATGGCGAGGATACCACCGCTCCAACCGTTCAGGTGGAGTCCTTCGCGCTCGATGACGGCTCGAAGGCTCTGATCTATTGGAATGCGGTGGATCTTCTGACCGAAACCTACGAGGGCACCGTTTCGATGAACGTGTTTGGCGTTTCGGGAGACGGCGTTCGTCTGCTCGACCTCAAGGACGGCAGCGTCTATACCCTTCCCGACGGCATGGTAAAGCCGATCGGCGTTCACGGCGTTCAGTTTTGCAATCTTCCGATCACCGATTCGCCGCTGGCGATCCTGTTTCGGGCATAATCAATCGGCATAAGAAAGAAAAGAGGTATTTATGAAGGTAACAGATATCAAGACCTTTGTGGTCGACTGCTTTCGCACCAACTGGGTGTTTGTGAAGGTTTACACCGACGAGGGCATCGACGGTGTGGGAGAAGGAACTCTTGAATATAAAGAAAAAGCTCTGGTTGGAGCCATTGAGCATATCAAAAGCTATCTTGTGGGAAAAGACCCACGACAGATTGAAAAGCACTATCATGACATCTACCGCGATGCCTATTGGCGCGGCGGCGCGGTGTTGATGAGTGCCCTTTCGGCGGTGGAAATGGCACTTTGGGATATACTTGGGAAATCTCTCGGTGTACCCGTTTATCAGCTTCTCGGTGGCAAGGTGAACGAGGATTGCCGCATCTATGTCAACGGTTGGTTTGCAGGTGCGAAGGAGCCCGAGGAGTTTGGCAAAAAGGCAAAGGAGGCGGTCAAGCGCGGTATAACTGCGATGAAATGGGACCCCTTTGGCAAGAGCTATCTGCAAATTTCCAATCAGGACCTCGACAAAGCTCTCCGCTGCATTGCGGCAGTTCGCGATGCGGTTGGAGATCAGGTTGATCTTCTGATCGAGGCTCACGGACGCTTTGACGTTCCAACGGGAATTAAAATCGCACAAGAGGTGGCGCAGTTTAAGCCCATGTTCCTCGAGGAGCCCGTGCCGCCCAACAATATAGAGGCTCTTGAGGCAGTGCGCGCAAAATCCCCTGTTGCGATCTCGGCAGGAGAGCGGCTCTACACACGTTTTGATTACAATGAGCTGTTCCGTCGCCGTGCTTGCGATTACATTCAGCCCGATATCTCCCATGCGGGAGGCATTATGGAGCTCAAAAAGATCGCGGCGATCGCCGAGGCGAATTATATTCCCTTCGCGCCCCATAACCCATCGGGACCCATTGCAAATGCCGCGACCTTACAGCTTGCGGCTTGCTGCCCGAATTTCTGTATACTTGAGATCATGTACAGCGACGTGGATTGGCGTCGGGACGTGACCGATGAAAGCCTCATTTACGAGAGCGGTCGCATCAAGATTGGAGACAGACCCGGACTTGGCATTGAACTCAACGAGGAGGCGTGCCTTGTGCATCCTTACGTGGAACACAATCTCCGTCACTACACGGGGGCTCTGACCGATATCAGACCTGCAAAAACCGAGTTTTATTTTTGAGGTGTGCTATGAAAACTGTACTTATCACAGGCGCCTGCATCAACACGGGTGTTGCAATTGTGGAAAAATTCGCCTCCGAGGGATATAACGTAATTTTTACGGGACGAAACTCGGAAAAAGTACACGCGGCGGAAAAAGAATACAAAGCAAAATTTCCCGGCGTGCAAATAATTGGTTACCACATCGACTCACTCCTTGACGAGCGAACGGTGGACGAGGAGTCCGCAAAGAAAATGTTTGCCGACATTGACGCACAGGGACTTTTCGTGGATACCCTCGTGCTCAACGCAGCCGATCAGGGGCTTGGGCAGAAGATATTTGAAAATCCTCTGACCGATTTTATGAAGGTCATCAACACCAACGTGGTTTGGAATTACTGCCTTTCGGAGCAGGCGGCGCGGCGCATGAAGGAGCATGGCGGCGGCAACATCGTGTTCGTCAATTCCAACACCGCCTACCGTGCAATCCCCGATCGCGTGGCATACGTTGCATCAAAGGGGGGACAGCTTGGGCTCATGCGCGCGCTGGCGCTTGACCTCGGGAAATACGGCATTCGCGTCAATGCGGTGCTCCCCGGCATGATCAGGACCGACCGTTGGGAGAAAAATCCCGAGTTCTATGCAAACGTACCGTCGCGCTACACGCCGATCGGCGACGTGGCGGTTGGCGAGGATATTGCCGATGCGGTATACTATTTCGCTGCGCATGCAAGGAACACCACAGGCGCCGAGCTTGTGGTCGACGGAGGAAATACAATCCAGCTCTATCCCATCATACCGAATGATTGAAAGCAAAAAAAGGGGCTGCGTCATTGGCGCAGCCCCTGCGCAAAAAAGCCGACGGTAGGCTTTTTTGACGCGCGTTATTTGCGTTTTTTGCTCGTGAAACGAGCAAAAATGATGGTGTTTAGCCATCAAGCAAAAAAGACGGGGGTTATTGAATCAGAATTTTTTATCTCTTAAGATGTTCATTTTCTTGCCAACACGCTTTTCTTACGTAAACAGATTATCAAACAGACGGTCCATAAAATCGGAGGCAAACACAGAAACGCATTCAGCATGAAAGAAAAAACATTGCTGGAAAGACCGATATCGAATGTGTTATTGTACTTTATGTAACTGAAATAACCAAGAATTGATGATGATACATAAAAAGACTTGCTATTCATTTTGAGGTTATTGGCATCTACCTTTGTATTATGCCAAATCGAAATCTTCGATTGATATCTTACAGCCCCCGATAAAGTAATATTAGAAGTTCCGCTACAACATAAGATCAATTCATCGGTATCGATGTCATATATATTTGCATCGGTCCCTTCGTATGAAAAATCCACATACATTCTGTTACATTTGGGTGCTTGATAATCAAGAATGATCTTACTATCAACAAACAGCGTGGATATCGGTGCATATACAGTAACTTCAAATTTATCAAAATCAACATATAATCCCGCATCAAAATCATACTCTACATCATCAACATGGACAGGAACGTAACAATCATCTGTAAACGTAATAACTAACACACTACCAACCGTATCATCAGCGGTAGCAATTTTTAGTTTATCAAAGACATCAGAATTTGTTGTGATCTCAACACGGTACTCTGCGCTATCTACTATTTTTAAGACGGGAGTTGCATTAAGCATTCCCGTTTTCTTGGAAAAATTTGTGAGCGAATCAATGTCATTAAGAAAATCGAGTCTATCGAAAGCATCAAACTTAAACTCCTTTGTTGCAATCTCTCCGTTAAATGTTTCGACGGCATACTCGGGATCAAGACTTTCATCACGCGTAAGGAATCAAAATTCATCCTCGTCAATAGGTGTTTGAGAGAAGTTCCCATCGCCCACAGGATAAAGCGTGTATTCCCATGTATATTCTGCGAAGTCCAGAAATTCATCATCCTTTGCATAACCTGTGTGCTTGCCGAAAAGGTGCTTGTATCCATACCAAGTGCTACCGGATGCAAAATAAACTTGCAAGTATTCACACGGCACACCTACGGTTACTGTTTCACCTGCTCTCACATAAAAGCTCAGCCTTTCAGCGCCTGATCTCGTTTTCAACTTCACAACGCAGGATGCTCCGCGCGATGCAGTTATGGTAAGTTCCGACTCGCCATAGACTTCGATACCAGACAGAATCTCACCGCTTTTCGGCTCTGCAACGGGAGTAAGGTCTGAATCCTCGGAAAGATTAACTATGATAACGATGGCGATAATGGCAATGATAACTCCATAGACAATGAGTTTTTGCCTTGTGGATGGCGGTTTTCCTTGTGTGGCGTATCTATAAACCATATCTTCTCCTTGACTAGTTTATTTTGTTTTTATATATTTGTTGTATTTGGTGACAGCTTCCTCGTAAGTCATTTTATTGTGTTGTGCTAGCAATGCTAGAATATTGTTTACTGTCGGTTTATTTATTTCTTTCGTTAGTACAGCGATATCATCTTCTATGGCATCTATTTGCTTCGAATATATAGCACTCGTTTCTTTATACTCATCTTCTAATTTCTGCTCAGCCCTTTTATACGGTCCATCTCCCTTTCCAAATCCCATGCTCGCCATTTTTTCCGGGAGAGCTTGCAATTCTCTTTGATATTGACCATAAGCTTCGCTCGCAAGTTTTCGCACCTCCGACAGTTCACTATTAAGATCGCTCAGTTGTATAGAAAGCCCTAACAGATAGTTCGATTCCTCCATTGCGTATAGCTGCTGGAATATTTGTTTGTTCAATTCTTCTAAAGCCTCTAAATATTCATCCAAACTAGTTTCTGTTGTAGACTCAATCTCGGTAAACGATTCTAATTCGGCGGTAGTATCGAGCACAATATCATTGGACGTATCGGTGGCATCGGTGGCAGCAGTAGCCGTAGACTCCTCTTGCTCTTTGGTACTAACCTCGAAATCAAATTGAAAATACTCGCTAATATCACATGAGGCAAGACACGAACACATTAAGGATATCGACAGTATAATTAAAATCAATCTCTTCATGATTTTTCACTTTCACATTTTTGCCTGCCGGCATTTAATACATATTTGAAGTCACTCCGAGGGCGTTGTTTGTGTGACGCTTCTCTCCGCTCTTCCCTTATTTACCCTTATCACCCAAGCACGATTATTAATATAATAATTTTACCATAAAATGTATATATTTTAAATCCGCAATTTTCACAAAAATCTATCTTGAGCACTGTATATATTGCGCAGTTCAAATTCAGTGCTGACAAAATAGCTGATGCCATCGCAAAGGCGATCGGGAAATAAGGGAAAGCCCAAGAGCGATGAGGCTCTTGGGCTTTTGATTATGTACTTTTTCAATGACGAGCTTATCACACGCCGCAAGGAATATCTACGGCAGGACGGCTTGAAAACAAGCCGTCCCCTTTTTGGAGTGTATTTGGTTATTTTTGCAACCTTCTCGCCTTATCAAACGCGGGATTGATGGCGTAAAAATTCTTGCTGTCAAGATGCTCCTGCGTGATGCGAAGGGCGTCGGCGAAGCGTTGATAGTGCACGACCTCGCGCTCGCGCAGATATTTGATGGGATCGCGCACGTCGGGATCATCGCAAAGGCGCAGAATGTTGTCGTAGGTCACGCGCGCCTTCTGCTCTGCCGCCAGGTCCTCGTTGAGGTCTGCGATTACGTCGCCCTTGATGCCAACGTATTTCATGTCCATCGGAACACCGGATGCGGCAACGGGATAGATGCCCGTGGTGTGGTCGACAAAATAGGTGGCAAATGGGCTATTGGCAATCTCCTCCTCCTTGAGGTTTCGCGTCAGCTGATAGAGGATCGCAGCCACCATCTCCAGATGCGCGAGCTCCTCGGTGCCTACTTGACATTTAAAATTGTTTATGATATAATAAGGGAAACAATCTTAAAAGGAGTAATCACCTATGGAAATCATCAAAAACTACCGAGATATACTTGAAATCCTTTATAAATTCTTCCCGAGAATGTCAAAAGCTCAATTAAAGAAAGTAACCGAAATTGAGGACGATTACCTTTTAACAATTTACCTTATCTCTGCATATAATGTGTTTGAAGTAACACGGCATATGGAGAGAAGCTATATGATAACAAATCCAGATGCCCTAATAATTACAGCGGTTGAAGTACAAGAATTGCTGAAAACTGTTAAGGCATATGCAAAGGATGTTATTATCGAAAAGACGGAAATAAAAGCTATTGATTTAGAAAACAAAAAGGAAAATAAAAATGGGTGAATTAAAAGTTATCAAACCTAAAGAACGCCCCTTAAAGATTGACGATGATGGCTCATATAGAGTTTGTGCCTATTGCCGAGTGTCAACAGATTTGGAACAAATTAATTCATTGCAATCTCAAATTGAATTTTTCGAAGATTATTTTGAGGATTATCCAAATTGGACAAAAGTAGATATATTTGCGGATGAAGGCATTAGTGGTACATCATTAAACAAAAGAGATGAATTTAATAGAATGTACTCTATGGCAATAAGCGGAAAAATTGACATCATCTTAACCAAAGAGGTATCGAGATTTTCAAGAAACATTCAAGATTTTTTGAATATTATAAAGGAGCTATCGGCACATAATGTTTATGTATATTTTCTTTCCGACAACCTCTATACAGAACGCCCCGAGGATATTCCTACCCTAACGGATTTAATTTATAAAGCTCAATTGGAGAGTGAAAAAACATCTCGCCGTGTACAATGGGGACAAGAACGCAAAATGCGTAAAGGTGTTGTTTTTGGTCGCAAAGAAATGTATGCATATAGAATCGTCAAAGACGAATCTGGCAAACAGCACTTTGCTATTGTTGAAGATGAAGCGGACGTAGTCCGCGCCATCTTCAATTGGTTTGCTTCGGGTGATGGAACGCATACTATTGCGAGGCGATTAGAACAACAAGGCAAGAAAACACAACGCTATAAAAACGGATGGACTAACACGGTCATTCTTCGCATTCTTCGTAATGAAAAATATGTGGGTGATTTGCTTCAGGGTAAAACATATACCGAAAACGCTCTTTCACACAAAAAGCTGTATAATCGTGGTGATAGGAATATGTATTACATTAAAGACCATCACCCCGATGAAGCAATTATTGATCGAGAGCTATGGGATAGAGTTCAAAGACTGCTTGAAGAAAAAGCCCCCTCGGAAGAAATTAAGGCTAAACATTCTAATCGATATTGGACTTCGGGCAAAATATATTGTGGCTTATGTGGTGGTCGATATGTAAGCTATCGAAAAAAGCAAAAGAACACCGCCTATAAGGCGTGGGTTTGCTTTGAAAATCATGCCAGAGGACAATACAAGCAAGTAACGCTTGATACCGGAGAAATTACTTATGTCGGGTGTAATGCTCTACGTGTGAATGATAGAGTGCTTAAAAACGCTTTGTTTGACCTCATAACAGAGGTTATTAAACCTCAAAAGGAGAGCATTATTGCATCTATTAAGGCTGAATTGGTAAAAGAACACAAACCACAAGACACGCAAAAAGAGATTGCCAAACTTCAAAAAGAAATTTTCGACCTTGATAATAAAATTCAAAATTGGTTTGAGCAAAAGGTAGAAGCGGAAAGTCAAGACGATAAAGAACGATTTAAGCGAATGATAGACAAGCATAGCCAAAGACTTTCCGATATGCGTGAGCAACTTGCAGAACTTAAATCCAAAGGCGATTCCATTGATGATGCAACAACCCACATAAACGATTGCATCGCAGAATTGGAAAGGATTGTATCTTTGCAAGATGATGAAATCAATGAGGGATTGTATGAACGCATTACAAAAAAGATTGTGGTTTATCCTTTGAATGTGCTTGAATTACATCTTTCTTTCTTGACATCACCCATTCGTTTGCAATATCAAACAAGTGGTAAAGGTGATTATTACAAAACGATTTTTATCATTCTCAATCAAAACGAATTTGACGAGCTTATGAAAACCGCTCCACGTAATGAAATCGCAGATATATAGCAACCAAAGCAGATAGGGATTATTCTCTGTCTGCTTTTCTTACTGGTTCAACAAGGTGTTATAACGCACGAAGTGCGCCATAACACCTTGTTTCTTTTGCTCGAACATTTTTCTTTGATATCACAAAGCGATAGCTCTATAATACTGCTACAAGGTGGTGATTTTATGCCGTTCAAGTAGTAGAACAAAAAATTCGCAGGGGTCGAACACTTTTTAATTATGACCATTTTCGACGCTTGCATATAATTTAAAAACAAAACAAATGAATCATTTTGTTTTGAGCTCACCTCGTATAGAGGTGTCTAACCAGTATGGAAAGTAAGCACACATTGTTAGGGTAAAGGAGTTGCATATCATCTTACGTATCTGCTCTGTAAGAGCTGTCTTTCCACCAGTAAAAGAAACGCACACGCTATAAAGTGATGTGTACCGACCAAAAATTTTAATATAAGGAGATCTTACAATTTTATGATTAACAATTTTATTAGTAACAAAGATTTAAGCTTTATGGAAGCGTACCATAAAGAAACATTAGGTAAAGCTATGGCACACACCTTTCCGTATTATCGTTATACGCAAGAGGAAATAAACGCCTATAACCTCGTTAACATTGCTGGACTCTGTATTTTTATATCCGAGAAATCGGTATTATATAAAGCAGATCGATTGGTTTTAGCTAAATTTCCTCACGTTATTGTATATCCCGAAGGCTTTTATGACACCAAGTCTTGCAAATTTTACAATGCAATCAATGGCTTGAAAGCATTCTTTGGATTTGGTTTTCTCCAAGCCTGCTATATCATTAAACGCTATTATGAAAGTGATACCATTCTCCATATGGATGATTATATTAAGGCAAACTATCCTTTAGCATATGATACTTGTTTGGCGTTTGACTTTAACCTAAATTATCTGCTTAAACAAAATTTGCTTGTCAGAAACGGCAACAATTCTCTTGCTATGGTATTTAGCGTACTGCATAACCGTATGGGGATTGACCGTGAGGTTATACAAAAGTTCCTTCATAGCAAAAAACTTATTGTAAACGAACGCTTTGATTTATGCTTTTTAGAGTATGAAAACGGAAACGTTATCACATCGATAAAGAAGCTTCAAAGCCAAAACCATATGGCTATTGAGGTTTTAACAGTAAAGCGTAACACTACGTTTACTTGGGTAGATGAAGAAGCGAGCAGTTATTATAATGTCTATATCTTTGAAGATGTCTATCAAATTATGAGCTATCTTACCTTGATAAACAAAGGTCTTGTTCCAGAGCTTGAGCCAAACAGCATTATGCTTTCCTTGGGCGGTATGAGCTTTGATGCCCTCAAGAGCTATCTTAACGCACATAAAGAGGTTAAGGCGGTCTATGCTTGTCTGTCGAATACGATGCTCTCCATTGATACCCTTAAGGATATTCCATTCGATGCCGAAAAGGTTATCAATATGCAACCATATCTTAAAGAGTACACCGCCAAGCACGAGCTTGTTGAAACGTGGAGCGATATGCTCAAATTACATACTAAAAATGAAAAGGAGTAATACATCCAATGAAAAAATATATAAACAACCGCTTATACAATACTGACACGGCTTTTGAAATTGACACCTATGAAAATCATTACTATGATTTTGATTGTCGCTATGTCAAGGAAACACTATACCAAAAGCAAAACGGCGAGTTTTTCCTATTGGCACAAGGCGGCTCTTGGACGAAATACAGAAAACCTCGCAAACAAGGCGGTTTTAGCGGAGATACTGTTATTGTTCCATTAACCATTGATGAAGCAAAAGAATGGGTAAAAAATCATTTGAGTTCCGAAGCGTATATATTAACTTTTGGATTTGCAGTATGAAATTAAAATATTTCATTTTTCGACATTCTTTAGTTATAATTTCAAAATCGGTATTGTATAATACAATATAAGGTGGCACAAGCCATTACTTATTGCAAGGCTTTGAATACTGAAAGTTACTCAAAAAGCAGAAAGGTGGTACGCTATGTTGTTTTACGTTTGTTATCCTTTTTTCCTTTCTTTTTTAACATACAGCCGGTCTTTTCAGTATAGCGTATCATCCCCCGAAAGGGGGGAGCAGACCTGCAGAGGTCAATATGTAAGGTTTCCTAATATAATAGGGCGGTTCAATTTGTAAAGAATTGATCCGTCCTATTTACTTTTCGGGAAATGTATGGTATAATTATGTTGGTTAGGTATCTAATCGATAAACTTGAATTTACAGAGTGGATGAAACACAAAGGGAGACGGAAAAAATATGATTGAACAAATTTTTAAATTAACACAAGGAAATGAAAAAACAGTTGAAAAGGTAATTATTGATGAAAATATACACTATATGCATATGATTTTGAATAAGGGTGAATGTCTGCCGGAGCATTTTTCAAATGCAAAAAATGTGTATATTACAGTTGTTCGCGGAACATTATCAGCGACTTTGAATGAACAGGAAACACATGAATATCAGGCAGGAACAGTATTAAAAGTTCCATTCCATACAAAAATGAACTTAAAAAATGTTTCTGAAGAAACGCTGGAGTTTATTGTTGTTAAAGCACCGGCGCCAAACTGCTAAATTCCAATTTACTCGAACAGATAATATAATAACATATAGCCACGGCTCACAGCGAGCTGTGGCTTTTCTATTTATACAAACTTCTAATTAACGAAAAAAGTCGCCGCTTGCGGCGCACGCCGTAAAGCGACGGCTTTTTCTTTCGCACAAAACTAATATATACGTTTTATCATGGTGTTTCGGGTTGCTTTTTGCTCGAACACTTTTTTTCTATGACGCTTTTTTTATCTCACTATAATACCGATGGAGCTTGAAAAAGACAAGCTACTATTTGATAAAGGTGAGGTAAAATACTCATGAAAACAGTTGATAAAGATTCATTGAAAAGCGTAACGGCTATTGATTTGTTCTGCGGAGTCGGGGGATTCCACTATGGAATAGCGAGCTTCGGGGGTAAGGTTGTGTTTGCATCCGAGGCTGACAAAAAGACAGCGAACATCTATGCACAGAATTTTGATTTTGTTCCCAACGGTGATATTACAACCATTGATGAAACCACTATCCCCGACCACGATATTCTGTGTGCTGGATTTCCGTGTCAGCCGTTCTCGATCTCTGGAAAACAGCAAGGCTTTGAAGATACAAGAGGAACGTTATTTTTCGACATTGCAAGAATTGCCAAGGCGAAGCAACCCAAAATTCTATTTCTTGAAAACGTGTATCAGTTAGAAGCTCACGATTCGGGAAAAACGTTTTCCGTCATTACAAACACTTTGGATAGTATCGGCTATGATGTTTATTATAAGATTATGAACTCTGCGGATTATGGATTCCCACAGAGTCGCAAAAGAATTTACATAGTCTGCTTTAGAAAAGATATGGGCATTACAAGCTTTGAGTTTCCTTTTCCAAGTGATGATGTGAAGCACAAATACGTAAAAGATATTATCTGTAAAAAGGGTGTGGAGCATTACGTTATTAACAGAAGCGACATTACAATAACTGCAGATGATTCCGCTGCGGAATGCACAGACAAGCCTTTTCGTATTGGTGCGGTTGCAAAAGGCAGACAAGGGGAACGCATTTATTCACCAAAGGGTAAGGCAATCACGCTGACCGCAAACGGCGGCGGTATCGGCGGCAAATGCGGTCTTTATAAAATAGACGGCAAGATCAGAAAGCTCACGCCACGTGAGTGTGCAAGGTTGCAGGGATTCCCAGAATCTTTTAAGATTCCAACGAGCAACAATCTTGCTTATAGCACGTTTGGCAATGCCGTAGACGTGTGTATGGTTCAACTTGTCTTACAAGAAATAGCGAGCAACGCAGATATAATGAAACACTTGAAAAACACATAATTTTTCCCTTACTGGCGAAAAAAGTCGCATCTTGAGTTATAAGATGCGGCTTTTTTTACTACAGTACAATATAGCGTAAACACGCAGATTATGTAAGGACAGAAGAATTTTGAAAGGAGTGAAATAAGCAAGTGGTTACAAGAGATTTTGTTGCTTTTTTGTACGATAAAAAGTATATCAAAAAGTACATAAAAAAGTAGCAAAATCAAAGGCAAAAACCATAAAGATAGCAAGTAAGCGAGCAGCATTGTTCTGTATTTACTTGCTCATTTATAGGTTTTTGAGTGAGAAGAAACAGTCGCACCGAGCAACGCGAGGTGCGCAAGGTTTCTTCTCACAAAATGGAATGGATTTTGCAAAGTCAAAATCCTACCGCAAACGGAAGATTTTTTTGATAAAAAATCAACCAAATTTTCAAACGGGGTAGCCATTCTCCCCTAATAGATGGTTATAGGTTTAACACGAAAGAAAGGATTACAATTATGAAACTTTGGACTAAAGAAATTGAGCAGAAAGCAAAAACAAAAGAATACTCTATCGAAGCTCAAGATGGCAAAGGCTTGGACGCGAAAATACTGGTAAAATACTTTAACCCCTATGGTGCAGGAACATGGTTAATTGTGAACGCAGTTAAGCAAGAGGACGATGATTGGTTGCTCTTTGGTTATTGTCACATTTTCGAATGGGAGTGGGGGTATGTGTTGCTTTCGGAACTACAGAATACCAAAGTAAAATTGTTTGGTTATAGTTTCCCACTTGAACGCGATTTGTATGTCAAGGAGGGGGCAACCGTCAAAGACTTGATATAGGAGGTGATTGTTATAGCAAGGAACAAGAAAAACATTACTATGCAACTCCATGAAAGAGTTGATAGTCTGCTACGTATAGGAGAAAAGAAAGTCAAAGAAAAGAATGTAGGACAACCCTTCTATAACCCAAACAGAGCCGAGGGAATTCATTCCATCGGCTCTGCCCGGCAGAAGCTGTACGTGGCACAGTAAAGCGTTTAAGCGAGGTCTGTAAGTCAATGGGGGTTAAGTCCATTGACACCATAGACAAGCGTATTTTAGATGCATATATGGAGCGTTACAAGGATGCCTCGATATTCACCGTAAAACGCGAAGTCAGCTCTTTGAACAAAATTTTCTCCAGCAATTATAGCTCTGCTGACTTCGGCTTTCACCAAAAACGAAGCCTTGATTCCGTTTGGCATAATCGTGGCGAATTACCTAAAACAAGCACATCTCACCTTGAACGCAATCAATTAGCTCTGGATTTTATTAGAGCTACGGGAGCACGCAGATGTAGCTTTGAAAGGGGCAACATTTGTGCCAAGAACTTTGTATGGAGTAGGGATGGAAAAGAATGTGTAGGGGTTATCCTAAAGGAAAAGAACGGTTTAACAAGAACCGCTTTGATCATCCCATCCGAAAGAGAATGGATAAGCAATCTTGTCCGAAACGCATCATCACCCACCGAGGTTTTAATACCCGAACCAGACCGACACGCAGGCACTCATAGATGTCGCTCCGAGTATTGCAACACTCTTATGGAATGCTTTGCACGCTATAGGGAAAACGGCAATACATATGATCCATATGACGGTCGCAAATTTGAACTATATATCGATCGTGAAAAGTACGATAGGGTGTTGGCACATTCCCCAGAGTATACCAAAGGGCATCCAACCGCAGATTTACTTGCGACCAGTTTCTCCATGGGGCATGGACGGATCAGCGTTCTATGGTCATATTTGAGGTGATTTTAGAGCCTTTATTATAATACACAATTTTAATCTTCTGTGCCCACATCGGTCAGAATGCCCGTCACCTGACCGTAGGGCATGGCATAGCGCTGATTGAGATAGCGCATGGAAGCAGCGAGCTCACCGTCGGGTCCACCGAGCTGGCTGATGATGATCTGCGCCAGCTTGGGATTGGGCGTTTTGATCTTTACGGGATACTGCAATTTTTTCTCATAGGTCCACATGTTGCGTCTCTCCTCTCACTTCACGTTTGCCTCGGGCTCCCAAGGCCAGGGTCCCTCCACCCAATCCCAGGACGTGCGGCTTCGGTTGCCGTACATGGTGACGGGGGTGCAATTCTTTTCATAGCGCTCGAGGAGGGTACGGCGCAGCTCGATCAGGTGATGATAATAGTCGAGCGCCTGTGCGTGCTCGGGATAGGCGTCGAGATAGAGCACCGTTTCCTGCAGGGCAAAGTCGATCGCCTGCAGCTCAAGTGCATCTCGACGGCATCCGCCATTGTGTTGGTCATTCGGTTTATTCATGGCATATCTCCTCTCATTTGCTCGAGAGTTTCCCCTCCGCTTCGCCGTATTTTCTCCCTGCCTCAAAGGGAAGAAGCAAATCTGCAAAAAGCGTTCCATTTGCAAGCGCCGTTTGCGGCTCGAACAGATTTTGCCAGCACTGCCGTGGCGCGTACACCATTGCAAGCGAGGGCGCCTTCACGTAGAGCGGGCAATGCTCGCCGACAGCGCCCTGTCCCGCTCCGCGCGTTGTTCCGTCGCAAGCAGTTCGGTTTTGACTCGGGGCGGGGGGCAGAGGTCTGTCGGATACGTTCGGCATTGCGGGCAGACGGCTGATCACCGCGAGGTCATCACCGCCGAGCTCACCGCCGATCATGCGTCTTAGAAATTCGTCGTTGGACCGACGCACCGATGCGCGTCGATTTTGTTCGGAATACATGGTCTGACTCCTTTCGTTCCTTTCATTCGATCATACACCGACCCGTCTTTTCTGCACGGCTCGGCTATTTTCAGTTTATGCTATTCGGTCGAATTTTGTCCTTTTCTGTTATATTTTAGAATAAGACTAAATCTTATTATCTGTTTTATGATCATTTTGTTAAATTTGAGAACTTCATATTGCCATTTTTGTGTATGTTTTACATTGACATTTTGAAGTCTTTTATGATATAATTGAAACATAAGAAGCAAAAGAGAAAGGATCGACACATGCGCCATCTAAAAAGCAACCGAAGCATACTCCCCTATCTACTGCTGGGATTTTTGACGTTCGGCATTTATAATCTGTGGTATCTTCACCATTTCGTCAAGGACGTCAACGAGCTTTGCCGCGATGACGGAAAGCACTCGCCCGGTGTTCTTTGGCTTCTTCTGCTCTCCATTCTCACCTGCGGTCTTTACGGTCTCTTCTGGTGGTACCGCATCGCGGATATGCTCTCCACAGCACAACGAAAAAGAGGCTTTTCCTCCTCTGTCAGCGGCGGCTACATTCTCGTTTGCATGGTGCTCGGAGCCTACCTTTGCGGTCTTGCTTCGTGGATCGCGCTCCACACGCTTTTTGAAGCTATGAACGAGCTTGCCACCGACTATAACAACAAGCTCGATAGCCATCCCGCCGATGTCGGTTCAACCAACTAATCCACCGAAAAGAGTCTCGCGCGTGCCTCTCACGCTCTGCCGAGACTCTTTTTCTTTTCCCTAAAAATCAATAAAACCGTTGACAAATCAAAAGGACTGTGATATAATATAGAATGAAGAAAAACAGTGACGAAGAACTCCGAAAAAGGAAGACTTACAGAGAGCGTTCGGGTGGTGAAAGAACGCAGTTGGTACTTTTTCTGTGGGATCCCTTCTGAGTTGATGCGCTGAACAGTTCAGTAGGCGCGTTCGTATGGCTGCGTTAAAGCATGGGAGGTTTCTGCCTCCGAAAGTGCGTCGGCATCAGTCGACGAATATGAGTGGTACCGCGGAGCATTCCGTCTCATAGCATCTCTGCTATGGGGCGTTTTTTGTTTTCCGCCCCTAAAAAAATGAAAATGAAAAATACTTTTTCAGGAGATCATAAAAAATGGCAAAGGATTACACCAGCACACTCAATCTCCCCACAACGGAGTTCCCCATGCGTGCAAATCTGCCGCAGAGAGAACCCGATATGCTCAAATATTGGGACTCGATCGACCTCTACAACGCCATGCAGGAGAATGCGCAGGGCAAGCCGCTCTACCTCCTCCACGATGGCCCTCCCTTCTCCAATGGAAACATCCACATGGGAACGGCGCTCAACAAAATTCTCAAGGATTTTATCAACAAATCCAAGGGCATGATGGGTTATCGCGTGCCCTTCACCCCCGGTTGGGACAACCACGGCATGCCGATTGAGTCTGCAATCATCAAGAAGAATAAGCTCGATCGCAAAAAAATGTCGATTCCCGAATTCCGCACGGCTTGCCACAAGTTTGCCGAGGACTTCGTAAAGGTTCAGATGGGTCAGTTCGTTCGCCTCGGTGTCAGCGGCGACTGGGAAAAGCCCTATCTGACGATGAACAAGGAGTTTGAGGCACGTGAGATTCGCGTGTTCGGCGAGATGTTCAAGAGATGCTATATCTACAAGGGTCTCAAGCCTGTTTACTGGTGCCCCAACGATGAAACGGCGCTGGCTGAGGCGGAAATCGAATATAAGACCGATAAATGTACCTCGATCTACGTAAAGTTTGCGCTCAAGGACGATCAGGGCAAGCTGGCAGGCGTTTGCGACACGGCAAAGACCTTCTTTATCATCTGGACCACCACCACTTGGACGCTGCCCGGAAACCAGGCAATCGCGCTCAACCCCGTGGAGGACTACGCGATTGTGAAGGCAGCAAACGGCGAATACTACGTGGTTGCCGAGGCACTCGTTGCCACAACGATGGCAGAGGGTGGCGTTGAGGACTACGAGGTGGTTGCTACCCGCAAGGGACGTGACTTTGAATATATGACGGCTCAGCACCCCTTCCTCGACCGCGACAGTCTGCTCGTTTGTGCCGACTACGTTACGATGGATAGCGGTACGGGCTGCGTACACACGGCAGGCGGCTTCGGTGCGGACGATAACGTCACCTGCCGTCGCTACGGACTTCCTCCCCTCGTTCCCGTGGATGACCGCGGATTCCAGACCGAGGAGGCAGGCAAATTTGCAGGTCTGCGCTACGATGCCTCCAACGAGGCGATCCTCGCAGATATGAAGGAAACCGGTGCACTCTTCGCATCGAAGGAATTTGAGCACGAATACCCGCACTGCTGGAGATGCAAGCAGCCGATCATCTTCCGCGCAACCCCGCAGTGGTTCTGCTCGGTTGACGCCTTCAAGGATCAGGCAGTTGCGGCATGCGACAAGGTTACTTGGATGCCCGATTGGGGCGGCGAGCGTATGAAGCAGATGATTCGCGAGCGCGCTGATTGGTGCATCTCGCGTCAGCGCCATTGGGGTCTGCCGATTCCCGTGTTCTACTGCGACGATTGCAAGAAGCCGATCTGCAACGACGAGACCATCGACCGCGTTTCCAAAATCTTTGCCGAAACCGGCTCGAACACCTGGTATGAAAAGACTGCGGCAGAGCTCCTGCCCGACGGATTCGTTTGCCCACACTGCGGCGGCAAGCACTTTACGCAGGAAACCGACACGCTTGACGGTTGGTTTGACTCGGGCTCGACGCATTTCTCGGTTCTCGAGAACAACGCCGATCTCAATTGGCCCGCAGACCTCTATCTTGAGGGTGCAGACCAATATCGCGGCTGGTTCCAATCCTCGCTGCTCACCGCCGTAGGTGCGCGCGGAGAGGCACAGGCGCCCTATAAGGCTGTTCTCACCCACGGTTGGGTTGTGGACGGCGAAGGTCGCGCAATGCACAAGTCGCTTGGAAACGGCGTGGATCCGCTTGATATGATCAAGAAATACGGTGCCGATCTCGTTCGTCTGTGGGCAGCGTCCGCCGACTACCGCGTGGACGTGCGCGTTTCCGAGGCGATCTTCAAGCAGCTTTCGGATGCCTACCGCAAGATTCGTAACACCGTTCGTATTCTGATTGCCGACCTGAACGATTTTGATCCCAACAAGGATGCTCTGCCCTTTGACGAGCTCTATGAGATCGACCGCTGGATCATCGCTGCAATGAACGATCTGACACGCGACGTGCGTGCGTCCTACGAAACCTTTGAATTCCATCCGATCGCACATAGCATCGGCAATTTCTGCACCACCGAGCTCTCCAAGCTCTATATCGACATCACCAAGGACCGCGTTTACACCGAAAAGGCAGACAGCAAAGCGCGCCGCAGTGCGCAAACCGCGATGTATTTCGTCCTTTCGGGGCTGGTGCGTCTGCTGGCGCCGATTCTCGCATTCACCGCAGAGGAGATGTGGCAGTCAATTCCGCATGTGGAATCCGACCTCACCAAGAGCGTATTCCTCAACGAGATGCCCACCTATGACGATGCACTCACCTTCCCCGAGGTCACCGCACGCTGGAACCGTCTGTTCGAGATGCGCGATGACGTGATGAAGGCGCTCGAAATCGCACGTGCCGACAAGCTGGTTGGTAAGTCGCTCGAGGCTAAGGTCACGCTCTACACCAAGGACGCCGACATGCTGGCTATGCTGAACGACTTTGGCTCCGAGCTGAACACGGTATTCATCGTTTCGGGTGTCAAGGTTGTGGACGGCGACGCGCCCGCAGGTGCTCACACCGAGGGACTTTCGGGTGTTGGCGTTCTGGTTGAGCCTGCCGACGGCTGCAAGTGCGACCGCTGCTGGAGCTACTCCACCAAGGGCGAGCAAACCGAGGATGGCGGCTTCCTCTGCGAACGCTGCAAAGCAATTCTGATGTAACAAAAGAACACGGGGAAGCGCTTTTTGAAAAGCGCTCCCCCGTCCCACTCTCAAGGCAATTGAAAATTACCTCGGAAAGGAGCCTTTATGATTTTGCTTCTTGCAATTATTGTGGGCGCGGTTGCACTCGACCAGCTGACAAAATGGCTGACGGTGGTCTATCTGGATTATCAGCAGTCCTTTCCTCTCTGGCAGGACGTCCTGCATCTGACGCACCACAGAAATGAGGGCGCGGCATTTGGCATGCTCAGTGATCACCGCTGGGTCTTTATGGTCTTTTCCTCTGTTGCCATTGTTGCCCTTCTGGTCTATCTGTTCCGTTTCACCCCAAAGAGCCGCCTGGTGCGCATCTCGCTTGCCATGATTATTGGCGGCGGCATCGGCAATATGATTGACCGTCTCGCGCTCGGCTATGTGATCGACTTCATTGATTTCACGCTGATCGACTTTGCCATTTTCAACGTTGCCGACTCCTTTGTAACGGTTGGAGCCTTCCTGATCATGGGATACCTGATCTACGACATCATTCGGGAAGCACGGGAAAACAAAAAAGCGACGTCTGACGAAACCGACGGGCACAACGACGGCGAGTCCGATGAACCAACTGCGGTGAACGATGATGAATGAACACATCGACCGCGACTTGCCCCCGATCGTTTTGACCGTTGAGGCAGCGGATACAGGCTGTCGCATCGACCAATTTGCCGCACAGAAAACCGAGCTGACACGCTCGGCGGTGACACGGTTGATCGAGGACGGCGCACTAACTGTCAACCAAGTCAAAACCGATAAAAAATACCGCCTGCGTGTAGGTGATACGGTGGAAATCCGCATCCCCGAGCCCGAGCCCTGCGAGGCGCTCCCACAGAACATCCCACTCGACATTGTATTTGAGGACGATGATCTGATCGTAATCAATAAGCCCGTGGGCATGGTGGTGCATCCTGCCGCAGGAAATCCAGACGGCACACTTGTGAACGCCCTGCTCTATCATTGCGGCGCATCCCTCTCGGGTGTGGGCGGCGTAATTCGTCCCGGCATCGTGCATCGCATTGACAAGGACACCTCGGGGCTACTCGTGGTGGCGAAAAATGATCCCACACACCTCGCGCTTGCCGCCGATCTGAAGGGACACCACATCCGCCGCACCTATTATGCCATTGCGATTGGTAACTTCAAAGAAGATAGCGGAACGGTTGACGCGCCGATCGGTCGGCATCCCGTTGACCGCAAGCGCATGGCAGTGATCCGTAATGCTGAGCTTCGCTCGCGCGACGCCGTGACGCATTGGCAGGTCCTCGCGCGCGGAGAAAGCGACGGGCAATCCTTCACGTTCATCCGTTGCGAGCTTGAAACCGGCAGAACGCATCAGATTCGCGTGCACATGGCGTCGGTTGGGCATCCGCTTTTGGGCGACCCGATCTACGGCGGCGCGGGCACGAAATTTGAAGCGCGCCATCGCCGCTTGATCGAGGGGCAATGTCTGCATGCAGGCGAGCTGACCTTCAAGCATCCGCAAACGGGCGAGCAGGTTCACCTCTCTGCTCCCATGCCCGAGAGCATGCGCGAGACCGTTCGGATTCTGTTCGGTGGCGAGACTTCGGACGTCATTCCAACGGGGTCTGAATCATGAAAATTGCGATTTTAGGGTATAGCGGATCGGGAAAATCAACGCTGGCAAGCTTTCTGGGCAAGCGCTACGAATTGCCTGTTCTGCATCTCGATTCCATTCAGTTCCTACCGAAATGGGAAATTCGTGACAAAGACGAGCGCGCTGCGCTTTACGGTCAATTTCTCGAGGAGCACGCCAACGGTTGGGTGATCGACGGCAACTACACGGCACTCGACTTCGATCAGCGCCTTGAGGAGGCGGATGTGATCCTGCTTCTGCTCTTTCCCGCCCTGCGTTGTCTGTGGCGCTGCTTCAAGCGCTATCGGGCAAACCGCAACCGCGTGCGCGAGAGTATGGCAGAGGGCTGCGAGGAAAAGCTCGATGCAGAATTTATCCGTTGGATCCTTTGGGAGTCCCGCACCGCCCGGCACCGCACTCGCTATCACGCAATTATCGAGCGCTATCCCGAAAAGGTGACGGTGCTCAAATCCCAGCAACAGATCGACCGCTATATGAAAATGATATAACAAAAACACCACCTATTCAACAGCGTGACACTCTTAACGGAGCTTCACCTGATCGGGTAGGTGGTGTTTTGTTATATAATTGTCCTGCGCAACAGGCCCTCGGAGCTATATTGCGTAAAATTGAATCAAAAGGGTATTTCGTACAATCCACCCAAAAAGCTGAGTCAGTCCAAACATCCCAAGATGAATCATCCAAAAGCTCCAGCGCCTCGCCCCCAAATAATGCCACGATGGCGCCGCATGTGCCATCGCGAATCCCGAAAGCGTTAAAACGGGAAGCTGCAGCATCAAGAAAAACAGGACGTTCATATATGCCAAAAAGGTGATGAGAAACCAGTAATAATAAAACGGCGCGCCGATCATCAAAGCTACTCGGATCAGATCCGCATACGGCGGCTTGTATTCTTCGCCCTGATCCCTCAAAATATCCTTTCGGATCTCAAGCTTCAGGAGCATTTGACTTCCCTGCTGACTGATCAACAAGAAAGCAAGGAGCAACCACCAAAAAAAGAGGACAAAGCAGATTTGATTGTTTTGGAACAAGCCGAACCAGCCAACGATGCCGATCATCAGAGCAAACGTGACGTAAATAACAGTAGCTTTTCTTTTTACCCGTTTCAAATACAAGTCATCCTCCTCCCCTCTGTGAGCGCAATCGAACCCAAAAATAAGGTTCTTCCGATTTTCATTATAACATAAAAAGTGAGTTCTGTCAATGAATTATCAAATAATTAAAATCAAGAAATAAAAAAACAACGGAATATTTGTTCAATAAACCGTTGTTTTTTTGTAAATATCATAATAAATAATTAACAAAAACAGGGTGTTGCAAACACAAGCTTTTTGCATCTGCAACACCCCATATTTAGTTCTGCAACGCTGAATTATTCAGCAGCTTCCTCGGTCTTCTTGCTTGCCTTCTTCTTGGGAGCCTCTTCTGCGGGCTTCTCAGCGGCAACGGGAGTCTCAACGAGCAGCTTTACGATTGCCATCTCTGCGGCATCGCCTCTGCGGGGACCCATCTTGAAGATCTGCGTGTAACCACCCTGACGCTCTGCGTAGGTGGGAGCGATTTCGCTGAACAGCTTGGTTACAACGTCCTCTTTGGTGATATAAGCCAAAGCAGCACGGCGGCTTGCCAGCGTGTTCTTCTTACCGAGTGTAATCATTTTCTCTGCCATGGAACGAACTTCCTTCGCTCTGGTGAGCGTGGTCTCGATCTGTCCGTTCTCAAGCAGTAAGGTAACCATTCCGCGCAGCATAGCGTTTCTGTGAGCGGTAGGTCTGCCGAGTTTTCTGGTTCCGGGCATTTCTATTCCCTCCTTCTGTTGTTTACGAATCGTTTTTTAGTTCTGAATTTGGTAGAGTCGGGGAAAGAGGATTATTCCTCTTCCTTCTTGAGCTCCAGACCAAGCGAGTGGAGCTTCTGGATGACTTCCTCCAGCGACTTCTTACCGAGGTTACGAACCTTGATCATATCCTCTTCCGTGCGGTTGATCAGATCCTCAACCGTGTCAATGCCTGCGCGCTTCAAGCAGTTGAAGCTACGTACAGACATGTCAAGTTCCTCAATGGTCATCTCAAGGACTTTCTCCTTGATGGTCTCTTCTCTTTCAACCATAATCTCTGCCTTCTTTGCTTCATCAGACAAATCCACAAACAAGTTGAGATGCTCGTTGAGAATCTTGGCGCCAAGGGAAATTGCTTCCTTTGCGGAAATCGTTCCGTTTGTCAGAATTTCCAGAGTCAGTTTATCGTAGTCCGTAATGTTACCGACACGCGTATTGTCCACCGTGTAGTTTACGTTGTAAACAGGGGTGTAGATCGAGTCGGTGTAGATCGTTCCGATGGGAGCCGAAGCTGCCGCACCGAGAACCTGGGTGTGCAATTGCTTGTTTCTCTCCTGCGATACATATCCGCGACCTGCAGCGAAGGTCAATTCCATATAGAATCTCTCATTCTCGCCAACCGTTGCGATATGATGATCGGGATTCAGGATTTCAACGTCGGAATCCTGCTTGATATCACCTGCGGTAACGTTCTTCTCGCCCGTTACGTCAATGATAACGGTCTTGGGGCCGGCGCAGTGAAGCTTTGCCGTGATGCCCTTTACGTTCAGCACGATTTCGGTCACGTCCTCGGTGACACCGGGGATGCTCGAGAACTCATGGAGAACACCGTCGATCTTGATATTGGTAACCGCAACGCCGGGAAGCGAGCTGAGCAGAACTCTGCGCAGAGAGTTTCCGAGCGTGATACCGTATCCGCGCTCAAGGGGCTCCACGATAAAGGTACCGTGAACTCCGTCCTCACTCAGATCAACCGTTGTGATATTCGGCTTTTCAATCTCAATCATTCCAAATAAACCTCCTTCAAATCATAATAATGGGCTAACGGGGTATTTCGATGTGCTTTATGCCGCACACCGTACCATTTGCATAGCAAACGGTATTACTTGGAATAGAGCTCGACGATCAGCTGCTCGTTGAAATCGAAGTCAACGTCCTCACGTGCAGGCAGGGTGAGAACCTTTGCGGTCATTGCGTCTGCCTTAACCTCAAGCCACTTCGGAGCAGTCTTCGTTGCTGCTGCTTCTGCAAGAGCCTTGAACTTAACCGAATCACGGCTGGTTTCCTTCACTGCAACAACGTCACCAGCCTTTACGATCAGAGAAGGAATGTTAACCTTCTTGCCGTTGATGGTGAAGTGTCCGTGCAGAACGAGCTGACGAGCCTCCTTGTGAGAAGCGGCAAATCCCATTCTGTAAACAACGTTGTCGAAACGGCGCTCAAGCAGGCAGATCAGGTTTTCACCGGTCATACCCTCCTTGCGGGCTGCTTCCTCATAGTAGTTTACGAACTGTCTCTCGAGGACACCGTAGTATCTTCTCGTCTTCTGCTTTTCACGCATCTGCAGTCCGTACTCTCTCATCTTCTTGTTTGCTGCGCCATGCTGACCGGGAGCGGTGCTTCTGCGGTCGAGTGCGCACTTACCAGAGGTGCAACGCTCACCCTTCAGGTAAAGCTTGGTTCCCTCTCTACGGCAGAGTCTGCAAACAGGTCCTGTATATCTTGCCATTTTTCTATACCTCCACGAATAATTAAACGCGTCTGCGCTTAGGCGGTCTGCAACCGTTGTGCGGAACCGGGGTTACGTCCTTGATCATGGTGATCTGGAGTCCAACGGTCTCGAGTGCGCGGATCGCAGATTCTCTTCCGGAACCGGGGCCCTTTACGAAAACCTCAACGGTCTTCAGTCCGTGCTCCATTGCTGCCTTTGCAGCGGTCTCGGATGCAGACTGTGCTGCGAACGGAGTGGATTTTCTGGAGCCCTTGAAGCCCAGCTCGCCGGCAGATGCCCAGGAAATGGTATTGCCTTCTGCGTCAGAAATCGTTACGATCGTGTTGTTGAAGGTTGCCTGAATGTGAACGGCACCCTTTTCAATATTCTTTCTCTCGCGGCGTTTCTTGACAACTTTTCTTGCTGCTACTTTTGCCATCTTTATGCCACTCCTTTACTTCTTCTTGTTCGCAATGGTCTTTGCGGGACCCTTACGAGTTCTTGCATTGGTCTTGGTTCTTTGACCTCTAACGGGCAGACCCTTTCTGTGACGGATACCGCGATAGCAGTTGATCTCGATCATTCTCTTGATGTTCATTGCAACATCACGACGGAGATCACCCTCTACGGTGTAGGACTTTTCAATCTCGTCACGAAGCTTTGCTACTTCGTCCTCGGTCAGATCCTTTGCGCGGGTATCGGGATTGATACCGGTTGCTGCAAGGATGTCGTTAGCGCTCTTGCGGCCGATACCGTAAATGTAGGTAAGGGCGATTTCTACGCGCTTGTTGTTCGGAATATCAACACCAGCTATACGAGCCATTCTGTTTATTCACCTCTCTGTTGATTTTTCGGTTTAACTGCTTAACCCTGTCTCTGCTTGTGCTTGGGGTTCTCGCAGATAACCATTACTTTGCCTTTTCTCTTGATGATCTTGCATTTCTCGCAGATCTTCTTAACGGATGGTTTTACCTTCATTGTGCTACCATGCCTTTCTTGCTGTATTTGGATTCTGCATCTGCCAATCCTTATCGGATTGTGTTATTTTGCGCGCCAGGTAATGCGACCCTTGGTCAGGTCATAGACCGAAACCTCAATGGTAACGCGGTCACCGGGCAGAATTTTGATATAGTTCATGCGAAGCTTACCCGAAATATGTGCCGTCACAATGTGACCGTTCGGAAGCTTCACCTTGAAGCAGGCGTTGGGCAGTGCCTCAACAACCGTGCCTTCAAATTCGATTACGTCATCCTTCTGTGCCATAATCTTCCCTCCTATTTGTTTCAGAAACCTTTTTCGACTTCAGTGAGGATCAGAACACCCTCGCTCGTGAGCGCCACCGTGTTTTCATAGTGCGCCGAAAGCGAGCCGTCCATCGTTTTCACGGTCCAACCGTCGGGAAGCTCCTTGACCTCAAACGTTCCGACGTTTACCATCGGCTCGATTGCAAGTGTCATTCCTGCGCAAAGGCGAACGCCTCTGCCGGGAGTACCGAAGTTGGGAACGTCGGGCGACTCATGCATGTCGGTCCCGATACCGTGTCCAACGTATCTTCTCACCGTACTGAATCCGTTTTCACGGACAACCGTATCAATTGCGGAACCGACGTCACCCAGTCGGTTGCCAACCTTGAGCGCTTCCACACCTGCCCAGAAGCTGTTTCGCGTCACCTCAATGAGTCGACGCGCCTCTGCGCTGACGTTTCCAACGGGGATGGTTCTTGCCGAATCTCCCACGTATCCGCGATAGGTGGCACCGGTATCAATCTTGACGATGTCGCCCTCCTGCAGAATTCGCTTCTTGGAAGGAATCCCGTGGATGACCTCATCGTTGATGCTGATACAGGCGCTTGCCGGAAAACCGCCGTACCCCAAGAAGGTTGGAGTTGCACCGCATTTCTCGATATATCGGCGGATCGCCTCATCAATCTCGAAGGTGCTAACTCCGGGGCGGACCATATCACGGGCTACCAGCAAAGCCTCGCCCGTAATACGTCCTGCCTCCTTCATGGCTGCGATTTGAGCTGAATTCTTAATTGAAATCATTCCGCATTATGCCTCAAACGCTTGCAATGCGCGATACACCAGGGCGGTGGTATCTGCGACCTCCTCCTGGCCCTCCACGGTTACCAGCAGACCCTTCTTGGCGTAATAGTCCTTGAGGGGCTCGGTCTGTGCGTGGAAGGTTGCAAGTCTGTTCTTCACAGTTTCTGCTGCGTCATCGGCTCTCACGTAGAGCTCCGCGCCGCATTTGTCACAAATGTTTTCGGTCTTGGGTGGATTGTAAGCCACGTGGTAGGATGCGCCGCAAGAGCAAACTCTGCGTCCGCCCATGCGCTCCACGATCTTGTCATCCGCAACCTCAATGCTAAGAACAACGTCGATCTTTACGCCCATCTCATCCAGAGCCTCAGCCTGAGGAATGGAGCGAGGGAAGCCGTCGAGAATAAAGCCGTTCTTGCATGCGTCGGATGCGAGATACTCCTTGATGATTCCAATCACAACGGAATCGGGAACCAACTGACCTGCGTCGATATAGGACTTTGCAGCCTTACCGAGCTCGGTTCCTGCCTTGATTGCACCGCGGAGAATATCTCCGGTTGCAATGGCGGGAATTTGATATTTTTCGGAAATCTTCGCGGATTGGGTACCCTTACCCGCTCCGGGAGCGCCCATTAAAATAAGATTCATAGTTTCCTCCGTCGGGTTACGACTTAATCAAGGAAGCCCTTATAGTTGCGCATTGCCAGCTGAGCCTCGATATCGCGGACCGTTTCAAGTGCAACACCGACAACGATCAGGAGCGAGGTACCGGTAAACGCCAGGCTTGTAAAGTTGGGAGCAAATACGGTTACGATCATGGGAAGGACCGCGACCACGATCAGGAAGAATGCGCCCAGAAGGGTGATTCTGTTCAAGACCTTTTTGATATAATCGGAGGTGGGCTTGCCGGGACGAATGCCGGGAACCGCGCCGCCGTTATTCTTGATGTTGTTCGCCACTTCAACAGGATTAAACGAAATCATGATATAGAAGTAGGAGAACACGAAGATCAGAGCAGTGAACACAAGGATATAGGGAACGGTGTCATGGTTGAACCAATCCTGAACGCCCCTTGCAAATCCGCCTCCCGTGAAGCCTGCAATGGTTGCGGGGATCGAGACGATCGAAGATGCGAAGATAACGGGCATAACGCCTGCCATGTTCATCTTGAGGGGGAGGTTGGACGACTGACCGCCGTACATCTTGCGTCCGACAACTCTCTTTGCATACTGAATCGGAATTCTGCGCTCGGAGTTGGTGAACCAAACGATCAGACCGACCATAGCAACGGTCAGAGCGAGCGAGAGGATCAACTGAAGTGTGCCGAGAACGTATCCCATAGCATTGGTTGCGGAGGTCACGGAGGTGATCATTCCGTAAATGTTGGGGATAAAGCCCGAAATGATGTTTGCAAAAAGGATCATCGAGATACCGTTACCGATACCGTGATCGTTGATCTGCTCAGCCAGCCACATGATGATGACTGCACCTGCGCAGAAGCAAGCGACCATAACTACCATGCCGAAGTAATACTCGGCCTTGGCTGCAGCGGATGCTGTGGAAGCGATGCTGTTGATGGTGGTGAGCTGATAGGACTGCAGGAGCTTTACATAGCCGTAAGCAGTGATCAGCGCAAGAGCAATGGTCACCCAACGGGTGTAGGCATTGATCTTCTTCTTGCCCTCCTCGCCCTGCTTGGAGAGTCTCTCCAGAGGCGGAAGTGCAATGGTCAACAGCTGCATCACGATGGATGCGGTGATATAGGGAGATACTGACAGGGCAAACAGAGTTGCCTGGCTAAATGCTCCACCGGAAAGAAGGCTGACGAACGAGAAAATTCCGCTGTCAAACTTTGCCGCCTCACTTGCAAGCAAGTGAACGTTCACATAAGGAACGAACAGGTTTGCACCGATGCGGTACAACAGGATAATCGCCAAGGTGAACAGCAGTTTCTTCTTGAGTTCGGGGACTTTCCAAGCGTTTTTGAACGTCTGAAACATCCTTATACCTCCTCAACCTTACCGCCTGCTGCCTCAATCTTCTCCTTAGCAGTTGCCGAAAAGACGGCTGCTTTGACTGTAAGTTTTTTGGTGATCTCGCCATTGCCGAGGACCTTCAGTCCGTCCATGGGCTTGCGAACGATCTTGGTTGCGAGAAGCAGCTCCAGATCAACAACGGTTCCGTCAACGAAACGGTTGAGATCCTCAACGTTTACGATTGCGTAGTTGGTTGCGAAATAGTTCTTGAAGCCTCTCTTGGGATGCTGTCTGTAAATCGGGAACTGACCACCCTCAAAACCGGGGCGGACACCGCCGCCGGAGCGTGCGTTCTGTCCCTTGTGACCCTTACCGGCGGTCTTGCCGTTGCCGGATCCGGGGCCTCTGCCCTTTCTCCAAGCATCTTTTGCGGAGCCTGCTGCAGGGCTCAATTCATGGAGTTTCATCTGCAATTACCTCCTTTAAGCGTTTTCTACGGTTTCAACAGAAACCAGGTGTGCCAAAACCTTCACCTTGCCGGCGAGCACTGCGTCGTCCGCGTGAACGATGCTGTCACCGACTCTGTTCAGGCCAAGAGACTTTGCAGTTGCCTTCTGATTGGGCTTGCTGCCGATCAGGCTTTTCGTAAGTGTAACTTTTTTCATATTCGGTTACCTCCTGCTCAACCCTTGATCTGGTCAACCGAGATGTCGCGAATCTTTGCGACCTGCTCGGCAGTGCGGAGTTCCTTCAGACCCTCCATCGTTGCCTTTACAACGTTGGTGGGGTTGTTGGAGCGCAGGCACTTTGCACGGATATTCTTGATGCCGGCAGCCTCGAGTACCATACGTACCTTACCGCCTGCGATAATACCGGTACCGGGAGCGGCGGGCTTCAGCAGCACCTTGCCTGCTCCGAACACACCGATTACCTCATGAGGAATCGAGGTGCCCTTGAGCGAAACGGTTACCATATTCTTCTTTGCGTCCTCAATACCCTTGCGGATTGCTTCGGGTACCTCGGCTGCCTTACCGAGTCCAACGCCAACGTGTCCAGCGCCGTCACCGACAACCATCAGAGCTGCGAAACGAGCAACACGACCACCTTTAACGGTCTTGGAAACACGGTTCAGAGAGACGAGCGATTCAACGAGATCATGCTCTGCCGGATTAAACTTTTCTACCATTTTTTCCTCCAAAATGTTCAATAACTTTTAGTTTGTTGAACAGTGTACAAACCGGAAAATCAGAACTTCAGGCCGCCCTCGCGAGCGCCTTCAGCCAGTTCCGATACACGTCCGTGATACAGATAGCCGCCACGGTCGAACACGACCTCGGTGATGCCCTCTGCAATTGCCTTCTCGGCAATCATCTTGCCAATTTCACGAGCTGCTGCCTTGTTGCCGCCATCAGCGGTAAAGCCTTTTCCGAAAGTGGAAGCGCTTACCAGCGTTACACCCTTCACATCGTCGATGATCTGTGCGCTGATGTTCGCATTAGAGCGATACACAGCAAGGCGGGGACGCTCAGCAGTACCCGAAATCTTTGCTCTAACTCTCTTGTGTCTCTTGAGACGAGCCTTGTTTGCATCTTTTCTTGATACCATGTCACTTCACTCCTTTCCTTATTTGCCCTTACCGGCTTTGCCGGCCTTGCGACGAATGTACTCGTCGGCGTACTTAACACCCTTACCGTGGTAGGGTTCGGGAGGTCTCTTGCCGCGGATAACCGCTGCAGTCTGACCAACCTTCTGCTTGTCGATGCCCTTTACGATGATCGTGTTGGAATCCGGAACCTCGAAGGTAATGCCGTCTTCCTCATTCATGCAGAATCTTGCCTGAGGCAGACCCGAATCGGGCATGAGCGAGTGACCAAGGAAGAGCTGAAGGGTCTTGCCCTGCTTTACTACCTTGTAACCGACACCAACAATCTCCAGCTTCTTGGAGTAGCCGGTGGTTACACCAACGACCATGTTGTTGAGGAGCGCGCGGGTGAGGCCGTGGAGGCTTCTGTCCTGCTTCTCATCGGTGGGACGGGTTACGATCAGCTCGTTGCCCTCCACCTTGATGCTCATACGAGAGCTGAACGTTTCAGTGAGCGTGCCGAGCTTGCCCTTTACGGTAACAACGTTGCCGTCAGCGATGGTAACGGTTACGTCTGCGGGCAGAGCGATGGGCATTCTTCCAATTCTTGACATTGTTCAATACCTCCCGTTCCGATTACCATACGAAAGCAAGCACTTCGCCGCCGATGTTGAGCGACTTAGCCTTCTTGCCCGTCATGATACCCTTAGATGTGGAAACGATTGCAATTCCGAGGCCGTTCATTACGCTGGGCATATCCTCATAGCCTGCGTAGATACGCAGACCGGGCTTGGATACGCGGCGAATTCCGCGGATAACCTTCTGCTTGCCCTGCAGGTACTTCAGCGTAACACGGATGGTTCCCTGCTTGCCGTCGTCGATTACCTGGTAGGACTTCACGTAACCCTCTTCAACGAGGATCTCGGCGATTGCCTTCTTCATGTTGGATGCCGGAATATCAACAGTCTGGTGCTTTGCATTGTTTGCATTGCGGATTCTGGTGAGCATATCGGCAATTACGTCTGACATTTGCATATTCTTTTCCTCCTTATGCAAGTAAAATTCTTCTTGCTGCCGAATTTCTCGGCGGCATATCGGCGGTTAAATCGGACTGCCTCTTGATTTTCGAGGCTGGTTTAATTTCCTTCCGATAGTTGGGGATTTTATTCAACGATCGCTTGGCGCACCGAAATGCGCCGCGCGAGAGTTGCTTTGGGAATTACCAGGATGCTTTCTTCACGCCCGGAATCTCGCCCTTGTATGCGAGGTTACGGAAGCAGATACGGCAGATACCGAACTTACGGAGATATGCGTGAGGGCGTCCGCAGATTTTGCAACGGTTGTACTCTCTGGTGGAGAACTTCTGTGCTTTCTGCTGCTTATTGATCATAGCTTTCTTTGCCATCGTTGATTACCTCCTGATTATTTCGCAAAGGGAGCGCCGAACAGCTTCAGGAGCTCTCTTGCTTCTTCGTCGGTATTTGCAGTCGTAACGAAGCAAATATCCATACCGCGGATCTTCTCTACCTTATCGTACTCGATCTCGGGGAAGATCAGCTGCTCTTTCAGACCGAGCGCGTAGTTTCCGCGACCGTCGAAAGCATTGGGGTTGATACCCTTGAAGTCACGAACTCTGGGCAGAGAGAAGTTGAACAGTCTGTCCATGAACTCGTACATTCTGTCGCCGCGCAGGGTAACCTTTGCGCCGATCTTCATGCCCTGACGGAGCTTGAAGTTTGCAACAGACTTCTTAGCATAGGTGGGAACAGCCTTCTGACCGGTGATGATACCGAGGTCGCGAAGAACTGCGTCCAGAGCCTTGGAGTTATCCTTTGCGTCGCCGACACCAACGTTGACAACGATCTTGTCAAGCTTCGGAATCTGCATAACGCTCTTGTAGCCGAACTGCTTCATGAGTGCGGGAGCAATTTCAGCCTTGTAAAGATCTTTCATTCTTGCCATGATTGCTTACCCTCCTCAGTCAAATTTGTGTCCGCATTTTGCGCAAACGCGAACCTTCTTACCGTCAACTACTTCGATGTGAACACGAACACCCTTCTTGCAATCGGGGCAATAGAGTGCAACGTTGGATGCATAGATTGCACCCTCGGCATCAATGATGCCGCCGGTCTCGCCCTGACGGCGAGGCTTCACGTGCTTGTGAATGATGTTTGCACCCTTCACAAGAACCTTTCCCTCTTCACGGGAAACAGCGATTACTTCGCCCTTTACGCCAAGAACGGTTCCGTCCGCCTTAACGCGATATTTGTCATCTCCGGAGAGAACAACAACGGTATCGCCGGTTTTGATATGCATTTTAGCCATTGTCATTTACCTCCATCAAAGAACTTCGGGAGCGAGCGAAAGAATCTTCAGATAATCCTTGTCGCGGAGCTCTCTTGCAACAGGCCCAAAGATACGGGTTCCGCGGGGGGTCTTATCCTCACGGATGATAACTGCTGCGTTTTCGTCGAACTTAATATAAGAGCCGTCTGCTCTCTTCATGCCGTGCACAGTTCTTACGACAACTGCCTTCACAACGTCGCCTTTTTTCACAACGCCACCGGGTGCTGCCTTCTTGACTGCGCAAACGACCACGTCACCGATATTTGCATATCTTCTGCCGGTTCCGCCAAGGACTCTGATGCACATCAGCTCCTTAGCACCCGTGTTATCGGCAACCTTCATCAATGTTTGCTGCTGAATCACTTTTTTATCCTCCTACTGATTCAATACGCTACGACGTATTTACTATTCGAATGAATGATGACCGTCAAAAGAGCAAATTACTTCGCTCTTTCGATGATCTCGACAACACGCCATCTCTTGGTCTTGGAAAGCGGTCTTGTCTCCATGAGCTTCACCTTATCGCCAACGTTGCAGGTGTTTTCGTCATCCTGTGCGTGCAGCTTCAGGGTTCTCTTAACGATCTTGCCGTAAATGGGGTGCTTCACGTTATCCTCGATTGCAACTACAACGGTTTTGTCCATCTTGTTGCTGACAACGATGCCCACTCTGGTTTTTCTAAGTGCTCTTTCTTCTGCCATGACTTAAGCCTCCTCTTTCTTCATTTCCTGAAGAACCGTCATCACACGAGCGATATCGTGCTTTACTTCGGTCATCTTGTGAGGGTTGTCAAGCTGGTTGATCGCATGCTGGAAGCGCAGGTTAAAGAGCTCTGCCTTGAGTTCCTTCAGCTTTGCCTCAAGTGCGTCAACAGTCATTGTTCTGAGTTCTGCTGCTTTCATTGATTAACCCTCCTTTACTTCGGTTTCTTTGGAAATGAACTTTGTTTTGATCGGGAGCTTGTGGCCTGCCAGACGCATAGCTTCTTTTGCTACCTCCTCAGCAACACCGTCCATCTCAAACATGATTCTGCCCGGCTTTACAACCGCAACCCAGTACTCGGGAGATCCCTTACCGGAACCCATTCGAGTTTCTGCAGGCTTTTCGGTGATCGGCTTATCGGGGAAAATCTTGATCCAGACCTGACCGCCACGGCGGATATAACGCGTCATAGCGATACGGGCTGCCTCGATCTGGTTGCTGGTGATCCATGCGGGCTCCAGAGCCACGAGACCGTAGTTACCGTTGCTCAGGGTAGTTCCGCGGGATGCCTTGCCCTTCAGTCTTCCGCGCTGTACGCGACGGAATTTTACTCTCTTCGGCATTAACATGATTATTTCGCGCCTCCTTCTCTCGGAGTTCTGTCTCTGCGCTCACCGCGGAAACCGCCCTGACGGCCGTCTCTGCGATCACCGCGACGGTTGTCTCTGCGGTCACCGCGATTGTCTCTGCGATCGTTGCGTCTTTGATTGCTTGCAGGTCTGTTGACCTCGTTGAGAATCTCGCCCTTGTAGATCCAAACCTTGATACCGATCTTACCGTAGGTGGTGTTTGCCTCTGCAAAACCATACTCGATGTCGGCACGGAGCGTCTGAAGCGGGATGGTACCCTCATGATAATGCTCGGAGCGAGCGATCTCTGCGCCTGCCAGACGGCCGCTGCAGTTGATCTTGATACCCTTCGCACCAAGTCTCATGGTGTTACGGATAGACATCTTCATTGCGCGTCTGAATGCAACGCGGTTCTCAAGCTGCTTTGCGATGTTCTCTGCAACCAGCTGAGCGTCGAGGTCGGGCTGTCTGATCTCAACAACGTTGAGAGCAACGGGCATACCAACCATCTTTTCGAGCTGTACGCGGTACTTCTCGATCTCCACGCCGCCGCGGCCGATAACCATACCGGGCTTTGCGCAGTTTACGAACACTCTGACTCTGTGGCCGTCGCGCTCGATCTCGATCTTGGAAATGCCTGCGTCATAAAGCTCCTTCTTCAGATACTTTCTGACATTGTAGTCGGAAACAAGGGTGTCTCCAAAGACTTCGTCCTTTGCGAACCATCTTGAATCCCAGTTTTTAATCACGCCCACTCTAAGACCGTGGGGATTTACTTTCTGACCCATTCTGTTGTTTCCTCCTCTCTCAGTCTCTTTCCTTAACCGTCATGGTAACATGACTGGTTCTCTTCAGGATGCGATCAGCGCTTCCCTTTGCGCGGGGCATGATTCTCTTGAGAGTCGGGCCCGGGCAAACAAAGCACTCGGAAACGTAGAGCTTCGTAGCATCCATGTGGAAATTGTTTTCCGCATTTGCGATCGCACTACCCAGGAGCTTGATGAGAAGCTCGGATGCAGCGCGAGGTGTATTTTTGAGAATTCCCATAGCGGTTGCAACGTCCTTGCCGCGAATCAGGTCAAGAACGATCTGAACCTTGCGAGGGGAAATTCTTGCATACTTCAGATATGCTTTTGCTTCCATAGTATTTAATTACCTCCCCTTGCGATTACTTACCGTTATTGGATGTTTTGGAGCCGGCATGACCCTTAAACGTGCGGGTCGGTGCAAACTCACCCAGCTTGTGTCCTACCATGTCCTCAGTGACATAAACCGGAACGTGCTTCTTGCCGTCATGAACAGCGATGGTATGACCGACAAATTCCGGGAATATGGTAGAGGATCTGGACCATGTCTTGAGCACTTTCTTCTCGTTCTTCGCGTTCATCGCGCAAATACGATCAAAGAGCTTCGCTTCAACATAAGGTGCTTTTTTCAGGCTTCTGCTCATTTTATATTCCCTCCTTATTTCGCATTTCTACGCTTTACGATGAACTTATCGGTGCGTGCTTTCTTGTTTCTGGTCTTATAACCCAGAGCAGGCTTACCCCAAGGAGTAACCGGTCCGGGGTGACCGATGGGCGAGCGGCCCTCACCACCACCGTGGGGGTGATCGCAGGGGTTCATGACCGAACCGCGGACAGTAGGACGGATGCCCTTGTGTCTGGTCTTACCTGCCTTACCGACCTTAACGGTGTCGTGCTCCATGTTACCAACCTGGCCAATGGTTGCCTTGCAATCGAGGCGGATCCAACGAACCTCACCCGAGGGAAGACGAACCTGAGCCATGCCGTTGCTCTCCTTGGAGACGAGCTGTGCCATTGCGCCTGCGGAACGAACGAGCTGAGCGCCCTTGCCGGGGTAGATCTCAATGTTGTTGATGACCGTACCAACGGGGATGTTTGCGATCGGCAGCGTGTTACCGGGCTTAATGTCGGCATCTGCACCCGAGTAGATCACGTCGCCGGTCTTCAGACCGTCGGGAGCGATGATATAGCTCTTGGTGCCCTCAGTGTCCTGAAGCAGTGCAATATATGCGGTTCTGTTGGGGTCATACTCGATACCAACAACCGTGTTTGCATTTGCATTCAGACGCTTGAAGTCGATAATTCTGTACTTGATCTTGTTTCCGCCGCCTCTGTGACGAACGGTGATGCGACCGTAGCTGTTACGGCCGGCGTGCTTCTTCTTAGTAACAATCAGGCTCTTCTCAGGAGTGAACTTGGTGATCTCCTCGAAGGAAGGAACAGACATGTTTCTTCTCGCCGGTGTTGTGGGTTTATACTTAACCGTAGGCATTCTCGTAACCTCCTACTCTTAGTTAAGGCCTTCGAAGAACTCGATCTCGCCGGAATCAGCAGTCAAAGTTACGATTGCCTTTTTCCATTCGGACGTGTAACCGAAGTGTACACCGAGTCTCTTGGGCTTCTTCTTCATATTGATGGTGCGAACGCTTGCGACCTTGACCTTGCTTGCCTTGAACACTTCCTCAACTGCCTTTGCGATCTCCGGCTTCGTGGAATCCTTGCGGACCTCGAAAACGTAGGTCTTGGCAGTCATCAGATCCATAGCAGCCTCGGTAATAACCGGTCTGATGATGATATCGTGAGCCAATTTCATTACGCGTACACCTCCTCAAGTTTCTTCACTGCCTCAACAGTCAGCACCAGCTTCTCAGCATTGAGAATGTCGTACACATTCAGGGTGGTTGCCTGAGTGGTCTTTGCGGTGGGAATGTTGTTGCAGCTCTTGATCACAGCGGTATCAACGCTATCGAGAACAACCAGGGTTCTCTCTGCCTTGACAGCCTCTCTGGTCTCAGTTCCGTAAACGGGCTTGCCGTCCTGAACCGAAATGGTCTTGTAGGTCTTTTCATAGGTCTTCTCAAAACCAAGGGTCTTGAACAGGCCTGCCATCACCTTCGTGGAAGGCTTGCCACCCTCCAGGGCGATCTGATCGATCACTACCAGGTTGCCGTTTGCAACCTTATCAGACAGTGCGCTGAACAGAGCAACGCGACGAGTCTTCTTGTTCATAGCGAGACGGTAATCTCTGGGCTTCGGGCCGAGAGCAATACCACCGTGCGTCCACTGAGGCGAACGGGTGGATCCCTGACGAGCGCGACCGGTTCCCTTCTGTCTCCACGGCTTCTTTCCGCCGCCCGAAACCTCGGTGCGGGTGAGCGTGGACTGCGTACCCTGTCTCTGGTTCATCAGATAGGTTCTGACTGCGGCATGGAGGACAGCGCCGTTTACATCTGCACCGAACAGCTTATCGTTCAGCGTGATCTCGCCGACTTCTTTGCCGGACATATTTACGATTTTTACGACTGGCATTGTTTATTTCCCCCTTCCGTTAAGCTTTGATAGAATCGCGGATGAACACGATTCCGTCCTTGGCACCGGGAATGGCACCCTTGATGGCGATCAGGTTCTTCTCGGCGTCGATCTTTACGATCTTCAGATTCTGAACCGTAACCTGCTCGTTACCGTACTGTCCTGCCATCTTCTTGTTCTTGAAGATTCTCGCAGGGTCGATTACACCCATAGAACCCGACTGACGGTGGATCGGGCCGATACCGTGAGTCTTGCCCAGCATGTGCAGATTCCATCTCTTGATTGCACCCGTGTATCCGCGGCCCTTCGTCATACCTGTTACGTCGACCTTGTCGCCAACGGCGAAGGTTTCGACCGTGATGAAGTCACCAACGTTTGCGGAGCAGTCATCAAGGCGGAATTCCTTGAGGTGCTTCTTCATGGGAACACCAGCTGCATCAAAGTGTCCTTTTTCGGGTTTGGTCAGGTGCTTTTCCTTGACTTCCTCGAAGCCAAGCTGCAGAGCATCGTAGCCGTCCTTTTCGACGGTCTTCTTCTGTGCGACTACGCACGGGCCTGCTTCGATAACGGTTACGGGAATGACGTTTCCGATTTCGTCAAAAATCTGGGTCATACCGATTTTCTTACCGATGATAGCCTTTTTCATTTTGTGTTTCCTCCTGTAAATTATTGGTTGACGCGCGCAGCGCCAACATGACTTACAAAGTTACCGATCATTTTCGACCTTGCGGTCAACAACTCGGCTGTTGTCTTTGTGTTTCGGTGTGATCTCGCGGTTGCTTGATATTAGATTTTAACCTCGATCTCTACACCGGCGGGAAGTTCAACGCTCATCAGCGCATCAACAACCTTCTGCGACGGCTTGACGATGTCGATGAGTCTCTTGTGAGTGCGATACTCGAACTGCTCACGGCTATCCTTATACTTATGGACTGCGCGGAGGATCGTGATGATCTCCTTCTCAGTCGGAAGCGGAATAGGACCCGAAACCTGAGCGCCGTTTCTGGTTGCAACCTCAACGATCTTCTTCGCTGCGGTGTCAATCAGAACGTGATCGTAGCTCTTCAGTCTCACTCTGATCTTCTCTTTGACTGCCATTGTTTTGCCTCCTTATCAAGATTTCGCTTGTCTGCGACTCCCATATAATAAAAGGAAGGATTCGCTCGCAGGCCGCGTTTTTGCAAGGCAGGCATTCCCTACAACACCGCTCCGTGCGTTTCTTGCACCCCCTGAAAAATACGGAGTTTGTTCCATCCGACTCCAGCCGGGGAGTCGAGCAGAACAAATTCCGGGATTTCCGGTTGGCAAGCTGCGCACGCAGCTCCGATGCGCGTTCGCACCGTTTATGCCTCGGTCATACCTTTCGCCCGGTTAAACGGACATACTCCACGAAAATTACCTGTTTGGGCGTCCCCTCACAGCAACCTTTCGCTTCATCGCATATCAAGCCTTTATATTATAACAGATTCTTCCCTAAAAAGCAAGACTTTTCTTTCGTAAAAAACACAGAACTTTCAAAGCAACAAACAATTGTTTACTGTCATAATGCACAAAAATGACGCTTTTTCAGAGGGCCGAAAGCCCAAAAAGCATCCGTTTCTGTCAAGCATCCAAACTTTTTTGTTCAAATTACAAAATCGCCTACAACACGCCTCCGTGTGATATCATTTTGTCAAAAAAGCGAAAGAGCGATCGCCCTCGTTGAAAGTCTACTCATTTGACTTTTTTCAAACTATTTTCCATTGCCGCCCGTTTTGTCATAATTTATTCATATTTTTGTTATATAATATTATGGAATATCGCGCACAGATCGGATCACGCGAACACGCGCAATAAATCTCTGTTTTTCAGATTTGATATGGAGAAGAGCATGAAACAAGCATTTTCAAAAAACAAATGGCTTTGGCTAACCGCCGCCGTTTTTGCCGTGGCAGCCGCCACGCTTCAAACGGCTGCCATTCT